>OKYP01000392.1_pt1 | contig 11281 bp, 10 predicted proteins | sample 1608611 | NCBI WGS metagenome assembly OKYP01 (sample SAMN02674964, study PRJEB24791) | human gut metagenome, SKBSTL008 | isolation source: stool | host: Homo sapiens | place: USA | reverse complement strand
TGACGGAACAGGTTATATTTATCTTTGCTCCACGCAATGACTTCCCCTTTTTCAATCTGGCTTCCATCAAAGTGCTTTCCTTTCTCGGCAACTGTCAGTCCACGTTCCCGGCACATCTGGTTGGTAAGCTGTTTCATACGTTCCAGATCGTTTCTGGTATTATGCAGCTTTCTCCCATCTTCATAACTCACTGAATTAGTCACCAGATGGCAGTGGATATGGTCTTTATCCTTATGCACAGCCACTAAAGTCTGGAATCCACTGAACCAATTTTCTGCAAACTCTTTTCCAAATTCTAATGCCTGCTCCGAAGTAATCTGCTCGTCCTTATGCCAGGAAATAATATTGTGGACATACATTCTCCCAGTATCTTTGTTCCACATCTTCTTTTCTTCCAGAAAGGTTCTGTACACCAAATCATAGTTAATCTCATCATGGCAGTACGGGCCTGTTATATAGGTAAGCAGTTTGCCGGTCTTGTCTTGTCGTAAAACATATTCGATACAATTTCTCATTGCTCCATGTGTATTTGTCCGCTTATTAATCGTCTTATTAATAGCCATATCTTTTCACTCTCCTTCCGGTACTTGAGGACATTTTTATTGAGGAAATATAACATACTGTCGTTTGGGATTTCTCCATCTGTATGCAGTTTTCTTGCAATCTGATTGATATTTGTAGTCGCTCCCCGGAGCTGACAAAGGATGTCTGCAAACATCTGGTTCAGTCTTTTCAGTTCTTCCACTTCCTCTGCAGATACTATTTTCAAATCTGCGATTGCTTTTATCACAACTTCCTGCTGTGTTCTTCCGGATTCTTTGACCTTACTCTGAAGCAGATCGTATTCTGCTTTATTCATTCGTATGGTTACTGTATGATTTCGTTTTCTCATAGGCTTTTGTCTCCTTTCCTTGCTTGATTTTCATTCTTTATTAACAAACACAGCGTTTCGGCTAAAATTTACAGGAATTCCATAAGGGACAACGCCCCTTTGGTTGGTGCAGGGTAAAACCCTAGTCAATCAGTAAGTGTTCCGCAGGAATGTCCGGTGGACATTTCGCAGGGATACTTACGCTATTGACGTGCCGGGGTTCCAAGGGGCGGAGCCCTCTGGCAAGTTTAGGAACAGCCCAAAGGCTGGCTCCGGTGCAGAGTGGCTTGCCACTTTGCGAAACTTGCCTGTCATCTCCCCACCACTGAACCAGCACCAAGTAAGCAACATTCTCCTCTGCGTTATCAAGCCAAAATTGAGATGACAGTGGTTTTGTGGTGCAGGAACTGACTATAAAAGAAAGAGAAAATCTCCACATTCCATAGATTTTTCCTTTCTGAAACAGGCTGGTCATGCACCACTCCGATGCGAAGTATCGGACAATCATGTGCCGTATCCGGCACTCTATTCTTTTCTTCGCCTTGCTTGTTCAATCCACCCATCTGCCAACGCCTTTCTGTTATATTTTCCTGTTATTTCTGTCTTTCTTTTTCTGGATCTCTTTCCATTTCTGCTAAAAGACATAAAAATAGCAGTCATAAACATTTCTCCAATTCATAATGTCTGAAATGCCACCACTGCCATTGTCTTTTTCTGCTATTCTGTTTTTGTAAAGCTATTCCTTACTGTCAGTCTGTTTTCCTGTTACTGCTATTTCATAACCATCTAAAAACTGTCTGCAAAATCCAGTGCTGCATCCATATCAGCTTCTTTCTCCCAGTCCAGATTACCTTCTGCGATCTCTCCATCCGTTTTCTCCATTGTTAGTATTCTGTCCGGCAGATTAATTTCTCCTACCGATTCTTTTACAAACGGTACAAGCATTTCCATCAGATTCTTCGCTATAGCCATCGGGGCAGATTCTTTCACTCCATCCCGGACAGCTGTTTCCACTCTTTCCAAAAACGCATCTTCCTTTTCTCTGGTTTCCAGATACGGATCTGCTTCATTACTGTACTCTCTGGAAAAATAATCGTTTAAAGCAACTACAACTGCTCTGGTGTACGATTTATATTTTTCCCTGTCCATCGTCTGCAAATATTCCCATGCCTGCCTGTCCTGTTCATCACAAAGATTCAAACGGATATTTGTATTGATGATTTTCCGTTCTTTTCTCATACAAGCATCCCTCCGTTTCTCTGGATTTTCCTTACGGTCATTGCTTCATAGCCTTTCGCTGTGGCACAGATGTCCCGTACAATCGTTACCCGGCTCTTGTCATATTCTCCAAAATTCTGGATCATACAACCGCCACCGCCGACCACATACAGATGCATCAGTTCTTGATTATATTCCCGTTCTCTCAGCTTATGGAAGATTTCTTTCGTATAATCTCCGGCAGCTTTACGAATGACTGTCAGATATTTCTCACCAATATCTGCTGTCCCGGTACGGATCACCTGCTCAATCACCAGATCGTCCACCACTGTTCCCAGTTCTTTCAGCAGGGATTCCCTTACAGCAAGCACACACTGATGCGTTCCATATTTCTCTGTAAAGCATTTCTTCTCTAATGGACGGGAATTGTTGATATACATGATGTTCATAGTCCCGTTTCCAATATCCACAAGCATGTTGATTCCTTTGAAATCCTGTAAACGGTAAAAAGCTGCTGCAAATCCCTGTGGGTAAATATCAGCTCCTGCAAACTCCACATGATATTCTTTATTGCGGAATGTAAAATCCACACGTTCATTCTGTAGAAGATATTTCTGGAAATCTTCTTTCTGTGTAGCTACCCAGGTAAGGGGAAGTCCGGCTGCAATGTGTACCTTTGCCTGATTCATTCCTTTCCCGTCCAGTTCCCTTGCGATAGCCGCCAGTGTCAGCACATAATAATCCTCGTCCTGCGTTTTCTCTGCACAGAACTCCTTGTGTTCCTCTCCGATCTGGTAATACATGCCATTGTAAACAAGAAGATTATTCTGGAAGATTGGCTCCTTGTCATATCTGGCTACACCGGATGGAAAGCATCTGGTGGCAGTTTTCATGTTTCCATAACCATGATCAATCCCGATCACCATAACTGTTTCATTATTGTTGTTTTTCATCATTCGCATAATCATACCTCACACTTTCTTAATTTTTATTTTTTTACTTATTCCCAAATTCGGGAAAAACCTATATTTGCATCAGCTAAAACGTTGATACAGGAAAAAGGGCAGTCAGTGTAAAAAAAGCAAAATTTTATGTACTCTGGCAGCTATCTTTGTTATTTCTCCTGCTCCGGTAACATTTCTTTTTGCTTATTTTGCCCTAAATGCCCTTAATTCCCTGATTCATATTTAACTGTAACTGTTTATAATCTGTATCTGTTTCTTCAAAAGGTATTCTTTCTTCTGGATCTACAGGACAAAAATCTTCTTCCTTAACTGCAATATCCTGATAATAAAACTCACCATTGTACTGCTTCAGAAGGAAACCTTTATCTGTCATATTCCTGAAAAAGTTGGATTTACCATGCCCCTGTCTGCCATTCTCTTTGCAGTATTCCTCATACATATGGAACACTTCACTTCGTTTCAGACGTTTTCCTTTGGCACGCACCAATGACTCATCAATAAAAGCACAGATACTATCTGACATCCGTTGCACTTCTCTTACACATTCTTTGCTGTGTTCGCTCTCCGTGAACTTTCCCTGTTCGTACAGATTTTTCAATGCAATTATCGCCATATGAATTGCATAATCGGATTCTGCCTGTACCTTTTCCTTTAAGTGCAGATCTTTTTCACCACTTTTTACTACCCGGTTCATATCGAGAATCAGTAGTCTACGGTAAAAAGCATCTGACTTATCCTCAAGATTCTGCGGCATTTCATTGGTAGAAAAAAGCAGCTTCGCATAAGAGTGGAAATGAATTGCATCCTGTCCTTTTTTCTCATAAATCAGTGTGTCCTCACCGACTGCTTTCTTTAATACATCTGTGTTCTCCATTGCTTTGCAGGGAATATCCGCACAGGCATTTAACAGCTTTCCATACATTCCAGTCGCATAGAATCGTTTATTTAAATCCTGTAAAGAAATACTGGACATATTGGTGATTCCAACTACATACTGGATCAGTGATACTGCCACAGACTTTCCAGTTCCACCATTTCCTTTCAGTGTAAGGAATTTCTGAAACTGCGTATCCTGTGTCATGCAGTATCCAAAATACTCCCAGAATGTCTGCTGTTCTTCTTTGTTTGGAAGAGACGATGCAAGATACTTTTTGATATTTTCTCCACCTTGTAACACCTGCTCACAATCCTCTGGATAATAGGGAAATGGTATCTGATTGATTGTCAGATAATCCGGATTGTGTTCCAGCATTTCACCCGTAACCGGATCATAATATCCATTTTTGAAATTGATCCACCGCACAGGTTGTTTATTTAGTTCATATGCCTCTCGGTGAACTTTTGGCTGTGTGATCAGCAGATTATAGATTCTTTTGATCACTCCACTCTGTACCTGATCTCGATAGATCAGCTTCTGGATACGGTATTTCATTCTTACCCCATCATGGTCTTCCAGGAAAACACCATGCTCATAATAATACGATGTGATTCCCACCACAAAAAACTGAACATTCTCCACCAGATAATCTACAATCTCCATATCCCGGACACCTTTCACATTTCCTTTTGCATCAAATAAGTGAAAACGGCTCAGTTCCGGTTCTTCTTTCGGATCTCGCTCAAACCGAAGAATATACTGTTCCAGTAATTTCTCAACTTCTTTCTGATTATCCAGTTTGCCAAGATACTCTTTCTCTTTGAACAACTGCCAGCCTGCTTTTCCGTCGAGACCAGCGTCTTTGAAAAATGTCTGTAACTTATCATTCATCCACTTCACTGTACAGGCAGCCACATAATGATAGGCACTCTGACAGCTTCCAGTAAACTGAATAGACCTCATTTCCTCTATAAAAGAATCTGCACTGAAATAATATCCGTCATCTTCCTGCACCAGACAAAGTGCCTGATAACCTGACATCACAATATTCAACGCTATATCCTGATTGTCCACCAGAAAGATATAGGTTTGTGCTGTCCCTTCTGGATTGGTTTCCATATAATGCTTCAAAAACTTCTTGTTCAAACTTATCACTTCTTTCAGGCAAAGAAAAAGACGCAAGCCATATTTTATGACTCACGCCTTACTTCGCTCACAATATTCTATTTTTATCAGTTACCTGCCAGATTAGTTACTGGCAATCCTTATACATAAATCAATTCTTTCAGGATAATCTCTTCTGCAATCGCTCTGCGCTGATTGGCAGCTCTTACCCATGCCATCTGATCTTTTTCCTTATCCGGCAGTGGTTCTTTTTCTTCCAACTGTTTCAGAATCACTTTCTCCCGTTCCCTAGCTGCCTTGTCCACTTCCAGAAGATGCTCGCCAATCGTATCCTGTAAAAGCATCACCTGATACGTTGAATTTCGATGGTTCTTCAGATAATCTCTGCGTAAGAATCCATACTTGCCAAGTTGTTCCATCTGCTCACCGGATTTATAGGTGAGGTTCGGAATCAGGTATCCATTTACATTTGTATAAGTCAGTTTCATATCCCTATGACCTCTCTTTCGTTTAAACTGTTGTCTGTAACAGAACCAACTGTTCATGTTACGTCATTGCTACAAATCTTTCTTTCCATATCATTTTGAATCCAACCCGGGCAGATTTTCTTCAAAATCATGGTGAAAGTGCTTCGTTTCTGTGTTGGGAAAATGAACGGAAACACTTGATTTTACTGACTTTCTTCAATGTAACCTTATTATAACGTCCTCCCCCCATCCCACCTCTTCATTGGGATACTCCTCGTACCCCGGTAATGGTCTGGCGCCTTTTCGGAGATAAGCTTTTACTTTTTCCCCATAGAGATAGGGATCGTTTCCATTTACAATCCCCCATTGCATTAACAATGCTGCGGATCCGCTGACAAAGGGTGTTGCAAAGGAAGTCCCTGTTACTGTTCTGTAACCACCACCGGGTACGGGAGCAACTATGTTTACTCCCGGTGCCACCAGATCAGGTTTCAGATATGGCAGCATTCTGCTGCCCCTTCCGGAAAAATCCGCATAAGAGTCAACCAGCGAATCATATGCTCCAACTGCAATAACCCGCCGGGCTGTGGCAGGTATGGTCAAAGTCCCATATGCCCTTGGTTCATAAAACCCAGTCCCTCTGTTCAGAGTATTTCCACCCGGCAGCCACAGGTAATATTCCCCTCCTCTGACCTTTTTTCCACTTAGGATGATTTTCCAGTCTCCACTGTCCACATAAGTTTTTCCAGGAAGGAAATCTATGTAGATTTCCTGTGTCAGATGATAGGGTCCAGGTTTGCCATAATAGATTAAAAGATCTGTATTTCCCAGTCTGTACCTCTGAGGACCAAGCTTTTCGTCTAAGGGGCCGATCCGGTTTCCGGATGGATTTTCAATATAAATACTCATCTCATCCTCATAAGATTTCCATAACTGCACATTTAATGTTGGTTCCCTGCTGCTCACAGATAATTCTATCTGTCTGGTCTGTCCCTGTTTCATGGTTCCGCCCTCATGCAGAGGCTGATTGCCGTTGTTCCCTGTACCTGTACAGATAGCCAGACGTCCTATGGAAGAAACCATATCTATATATGTTTCAAGAAGGGAATCTCCCTTGTGTGAGCCATAATTATTTCCAAAACTGAGATTAATTGCCATTGGCCGTCCCATAGTCAGTGCCTGTCGCACCAGATAATCAATCCCCTGTATCAGCTCCGTAGTCCTGGGAAAGGAGTTTTCTCTGGGAATTCCCATTTTCACAACCAGTAGATCACTTTCACAGGCAACTCCCTGATTCACCCCATCTGATGCTCTCCCATTTCCTGCTGCAATTCCCAGCACGGAAGTTCCATGTCCACTGTAATCTGAAGATGGAACAAGACGCCTGCCCTGGTTTTCTCCAAATGCAAGCGCCTCATCTATCTGCCCTTTCGTATATTCAGTTCCTGTCACATATCCCTGAGGTGGATTTCCCTGTATGCTCTGATCCCATAAACGTAAAATTCTGCTGCTCCCATCTGCATTTCGGAAATCAGGGTGAAAATAATCCACTCCTGAATCCACAACTCCTGTCAGGATTCCTTTTCCCGTCAGTCCATTCCTGCCGGTCTGCACTGTGCGGATGCAGCTCGCTCCCTTCGCCTGAAACAATTCAAAATACAGGCGTTTGGGTTTCTCCATAAATTCCACCTGCACTCTGTGGGAATACTCATCAATCTCACTTTCCGGCAAAGTTACCACTGCATAGCCGCCTAACAATGGCACTACCTGAATTCCATTTCCAGCCAGACCACTTTCCGGTCCGCTGTACTTTATGATCACATCCCATAGCCTGGTTGCAGGATCATATCCTATGTTAAGATTTCCTGACTTTCTACGCTCCTGTGGTGTTGCATCCATTGCAAGATTTAAAAGGTTATCTATTTTCTGGTCTGGCATTTTAATCTCATTTCCAGATATTCACTTAGTCTATTATATACAAAAGTTCTGCATACGGACTCTTATTATAACAATTTTAGGATAATAAGCGGGAATCCTCGGCAATTCAATTACCGAGATGAAAGCGCAAACTGTGCATATCTACACTCATAATAAATAAAAATAACAAAACGGTTTTCATTCAATTTCTCCCTATAAAAGTATATTTGATAAGAATAGTATTAAACCAACTGGTGGAAAGGGAAATTACAAATTATCTATTGAGTTCATGAATACAAAGACACATGGAAGGATTACTGAAGAAATTGTTTTTAAATAATCGAATGTGAGATCTTTTGTATATTGAGAATGAAAATTTCTGAAAAAGTTCAATATTAGTGCTGGATAATCCGAAAATTACTTCGGCGCAGTTGTATAATAAAAAATATATTATATTATAAAAATTTATGATATAATATCCAAGCTACCACCCCTAAACAGGTACAGGAAGGGGGTGTGCTATCAATGGATACAATTTTATCATTTATGCTTTCTATTCTGGCAGGTGTAATCACCTATTACATTTGCAAATGGCTGGATAGAAAATAGTAGCTGGTAGCCAGCCTGGGGAATAAGCCACCCTTGCCAAAACGGAATAAAAAAGCCTCGGAGATGCGACCTCCGAGGCTTTTTGCTGTGTTACCAATGAATTTAATTTTATCATTTTGCCTATGGCAATTATAGCATATGCAGAAAATGAAATCAATATACTTTTGTGGATGATAATTTCGATTAATTTAGATAGAAAATCATTTCATCGGCAGTATTCTAATCTTCCAACTGCTTTTAAGAAACAATTTTGAATGACTCCCAACGAGTACAGACGCAAGCGGTCATAAAAACCATTCCATCTTCTCCCGCACATCCGCATGCTTCAGATAAATAACATTAAATTCTCTGACTATGGGCTCACCCTTTAATGTAAAAATCCCAAGCTCCGGGTCACTTTTGGCAAGTACTTCATATACAAATGAAATTCCATACCCGGACTTGATCAGGTCGATGATCATCTTAAAGCTGGAAATACATATATGCCGGTGAAAACGCTCCAGGGATTCATTATGCTCCAAAAGCTTTTCCTCCAAGATAGCCAGAGTTCCAGAGCCGTTTTCGCGATGAATCAGAGTTTCTTTCAGAATCTCCTCTACAGATACTTCACGGCCTGCAAAGGGATGATCCTTCGGACAGATTCCCACAAAAGGTTCCCGGCGATATAACTGGCTTCCGAATCTGTTTTTGTCAAAAAATCCTTCTATGATGGCATAATCCAGAGTATTTTGTTCCAATAGATGCAAAAGATGCTTTGTGTTATCCACGATCAGAGTCAGTGCCGTATCCGGCTGATTTAAAAAATCGTGAATCCTGTCTGTGATCACACAGTCACCAATGGTCTTGGTTGCACCGATACGCAGTTCCCGGAGACCATTGTTTTTTATCTTTTCCCTGAGAAAATTTTCACGCTGCTGAACGGAACGCAAGTAATCCTCCAGCATCTGTGCAGCAGGGGTCTTGATCAGTTTTCTGTTTTCATAAAGAAAAAGGCGGCAGCCGTATTCTTTCTCCAGAAACTGGATATGCTGGGTGACTGCCGGCTGGGTAATATGTAACAGCTCTGCCGCCTCCCTGTAATTCATAACACTGCATACAGCCATAAAGGTTTCTGTTCTGTGATCTAACATAATATTCTCCTTGAACTCTTCCACTCTATTGATATCAGATAGTTTTTTCTGTGCAATAAGAAAAAATTCTGCCCTGAAGGCTTTTTTATAAAGGTTTCTGTTTTTCAGTTTCACAGTTGCATTATTCCATAAATGTTACTTATCGTATAATAAAAACTCATAAATTGATTTTATCATTCATAAAGCCTATAATCAACAAAAGAAACGCCGTATACATCAGAGAACAATAACGGCTATATAAAGGAGATACTGAATCATGAATGATGAAAAACCAGTAACATCTAACAATCAAAAACTGAGTCCCGAGGAAATCAAGCGGGTAAAGGGTCTCGGATGTCTTCAGGACAAACGATATGATGACATCTTTAATATTCGGGTCATCACAGGAAATGGTCATATTACCACAGATGAACATCGTGCTATTGCAGATGCAGCAGACAAATTTGGAAACGGACAGATTACCATGACAACCCGCCTGAGTATGGAAATCCAGGGAGTTCCTTATGATAATATTGAGAAAACAATTGCCTTCCTTGGAGAACACGGCCTGATGACAGGCGGAACCGGAGCCAAAGTGCGTCCTGTTGTCTCATGCAAGGGAACAACCTGCCAGTATGGTCTGATTGATACCTTTGCACTCAGCAGGAAGATTCATGAGCGTTTTTATGTGGGTTATCACGATGTAGTGCTCCCGCACAAATTCAAGATTGCAGTTGGCGGATGTCCAAATAACTGTGTAAAACCTAATCTGAATGATATGGGAATTATAGGTCAGAAGATCCCAAAACCGGATGCAGAGAAATGCCGGGGATGTAAGAAATGTCAGATTGAAAAGAGCTGTCCTGTCCATGTCCCGAAATTAGTTGACGGTAAACTTTACATTGATCCTGAAGAATGTATCCATTGCGGACGCTGCAAAGGAAAATGTCCTTTCGGCGCAGTACCGGAATATCAGAATGGTTATAAGATCTATATCGGAGGCCGTTGGGGTAAAAGAATCTCACACGGTCAGGCTCTTACAAGAATTTTCACAGAGGAAGAAGAAGTAATGGCAGTCATAGAAAAAGCAATCCTTCTCTTCAAAAATGAAGGAATCGCAGGAGAACGATTTGCAGATACTGTGAAACGTCTCGGATTTGAGTATGTAAATGAGAAATTGATTGGCTGAGTATCAACAGATCTGCCTTGTCCTTTCTCCGTCCTCTGTGTATAATAGAAATATTATTATCCTCTGAAATATCTATAATAATCAAGATTCAGGAGTACACTATGAAAAAAATTCTACTTATCGCTACCGGCGGTACAATTGCTTCAAAATATACCCAGGAAGGACTTTCCCCGCAGATTTCCGCTGAAGAACTGCTGAAATATATCCCTGCTGCCAGAGAGTTCTGCACGATCGACACAGTGCAGCCTTTTTCTCTGGACAGTACCAATGTGCGTGCTGCCCACTGGCTGCAGCTGGCACAGCTCATTGAAAAAAAATACGAATTCTACGACGGGTTCGTGATCTGTCACGGCACTGATACCATGGCTTACACCGCAGCTGCCCTGTCATATCTGATCCAGAATAACCGCCGTCCTATAGTGATCACTGGAGCCCAGAAGCCAATTGATCTGGCTATCACAGATGCTCGCTCCAATCTGCTGGACAGTCTGCGTTTTGCCTCCCACGACAGAGCTCACGGTGTTTCCATTGTATTTGGCGGCAAAGTAATCGCCGGTACCAGAGCCAAAAAGGAATTCTCAAAAAGCTACAATGCTTTCTCCAGCATTAATTATCCTGATATTGCCTCAATTCACGATAACAGGATCATCTTTTATATTGATGACAAGGATCACAACACGCATCCACTGGTATTCTATCATCAGATGAATACCAACATCTTTCTTATGAAACTGATTCCCGGAACAGATGGCCGGATTCTGGACACTCTGGCTGCTTCCTATGACGGGCTGATCATTGAGTCCTTCGGAGTAGGCGGTCTTCCAAACTATGGAAATGACAGTTTTCTGAATGCACTTTCTGACTGGATCAGTGCCGGTAAGCTTGTATGTATGGCTACTCAGGTAACTCACGAGGGCAGCGACATGGAGGTCTA
>OKYP01000358.1_pt1 | contig 12250 bp, 8 predicted proteins | sample 1608611 | NCBI WGS metagenome assembly OKYP01 (sample SAMN02674964, study PRJEB24791) | human gut metagenome, SKBSTL008 | isolation source: stool | host: Homo sapiens | place: USA | reverse complement strand
AGCCCCGTCTGACGCTGCTGCTACCGGCGGCGTCAGCTATATTCTTGAACACATCCGGCATAATGAAACTTTTTGATTCTTGTTTTTAAACCGATTGGTCGGTCTGTTTTTGCAAATGTATCATTTAAAATCAAAAAAGAAAAACATTCTCCTACTATTTTCTATCAAAAATCATAAGACAATCCATAAAAGGCAATTGATTTCAAGTCATGTATCAAAAAAACGTCGTATATTTGCATCTGTTGAAGAAAAAAGGAGAATAAATGGACTTTGAAGGAGAATATACCATACGGACGGCTTCCAACCAGCAGACATACGAGCCGAATACCGTATATCCGGACGCAGTGCTAAATATAGCCCGCGAGTCGGCTTCTGTGTTCCAACTGAAACGGAAATGGGAAAAGACTCCTCCGATGCTGAATCTGACCCCTGATTTTCAACGGGGACTGGTATGGAAGACCAAACAGAAAAGCGAGCTGATAGAATCCATACTGATGGGCATTCCTCTACCTCTGATTTATGTGAAGGAAGATGAGAAGGGAGTGTATCTTATTGTAGATGGCAAGCAGCGTCTGAGCACCTTGTTCAGTTTTATCAACAATGAATTTGCCTTGGACAAGCTCACTATCCTAAAGGATAAGAACGGTTCCCGATTCGCAGATTTGACTCCGTTGGAGCAGAATAAAATAGAGGACTGTTCGCTTACCTTGCATGTGATTAAGGCACCTACCAGCGACCGGGTAACCTTTGACTTGTTTGACCGGGTGAACCGTGGCGGGACACGGCTTAACAATCAAGAGATGCGCAATGCGCTCTATCAGGGCAATGCCACGAAACTGATCAACCGGCTGGCCAAGAAAGAGGCGTTTGTTGAAGCAACAGAAGGTTCCATTCCAGACGACCATATGAAAGACAGGTATCTGGTACTCCGTTTTACGGCTTTTTATTTGTGGCAGCAGCATATCACCATAGACCCGGACACCCATGAGCCTCTGGATTACCGAAGCAATGTAGAGGATTTTTTGGGGAAAACGATGCGTTTTCTCAATCAGCTGGAGCCGGAAAACGGTTTGTTTAAAGAACTGGACAGCCGGTTTACACGTGCCATGGAGCTTGCCATACAACTGCTTCCGTCAGGCGGCTTCAGGCTGCCTTCGTTACCCGGCAAGAAACGGCCGATAAACATGGCTTTCTTTGAGAGTTTCAGTTATCTTCTGTCAAGGCTGAACGGAGAAGGGAAACAATTCCATCGTCAGGTTCAGAATACTTATATGCAATTAATGTGCAATGATGCCTATCTGGATTCTCTCACACGCTCCGTGGATAGCGGAAAGCAGACCTATAAGCGTTATGAAATTATCAACCGACTTATTCATGAACTGAATTTATGCTAAACAATCTGACTGTCAACAATTATAAATGCCTGGTGGAATGTTCGTTGGAATTAAAACCTCTGAACCTGTTCGCAGGTCCGAATTCATCGGGAAAATCTACCGCACTGCAAGCCTTGCTGATTGCTTCGGATAACGTGACGGAGCAAAAAGGCAAACACGGTCTGAAGAACCGGAGAACAGAAGCGTCGAATTTCAATGATGTAAGGAACTTTGTGACCAATGCCAAGTCATACGAAATCTGTATTTCGTATCATGGAGAAGATCCGACCCGGCTTTGTTTTACTCCGGGCGATGACTCATTCCAAACCACTTTTGTGGAACAATCGGCTGACGCATCTCCGAACCTGCTGGGAGTTCTCGGAAGCGAGAACCTGCTGTACCTGCCTGCCACACGCCCCGGTGGGGCATATATGCATCCCGTTAATCCCGATTCGGAAAACAAGCTGGGGCGTAACGGGGAATTTGTGATAGACTATTACGCCAAGCACCGTCTGGATACGCTGGATGCCGCATTGATCCTGGCTCCCGGTACTCAAACCCTGGAAGGCCAGGTGAATTATCAACTGGACAGACTGACCGGTTACCGGCTGGTGGTGGAAACAGTAGGAAGCAATCATTACGTAAAATATGAAACGCGCAGCGGCAAACAGCTTCTCCCTTACCATGTCGGTACCGGAGTAAGCTTTATGACGGAAGTCATCATAGCCTGTTTTGCGACCCCGAAAGGCGGCATGGTGATTACGGAGAATCCGGAAATCCATCTGCACCCCAAGGCACAAGCCGAACTGATTGATTTCATGGCAAAGATAGCGAAAGCCGGTGTGCAAATCATCATAGAGAGCCATAGCGACCACCTGTTTAACGGTATCCGGCGCCTGATCAGTCAGGAAAAGTTGGCCTTGTCTGACGTTGCCGTGTACAACTTCAGACAAGACGGGAATGGATTGACCCATGCCGAACCTGTGGAATTTACCCCACAGGGAGGAATACAATCCTATATCCCCGGCATGTTCGAGCAGTTTGATATTGATTTGGATGCCATTTTAAAGCTATAAGACTCTATGGACGGTATCATTATCAATGAATTGTCATTGAACGGACAGTTTTTGGACAGCCGGGATTTCTGGAAAAACGGAATGCCTCCATTTCACAAGGCATTGCAGGATGCCTTTTCACATGGAGTGGGGTATCTGTTCAAACAAGGAAGTTTTTTTGCTGCGCAAGCCACGCCAGACAAGACTTTACACGATTTGCTGACAGCGCCGGAAACCCGTATCATCGATGAAGCCAGGCTGTATAAAAGTACATTGGCACGTGCCATCTGTAATCCGTTTTGGGATGAAGCTCCCCAACAGGATTCCAATGCCCAATATTCAGTAGGTGAAACCGATGTATCCGGCAGTTCCATTGCCGAAGCAGCAGCCCGATCGGTTTGTCTTCTATCATTTATCAGATCCGGGTATGAGAAGCATCCGATTGTTGTAACCAAAGATGAAGAACCAATCGAGGTAGGTAATATCTGGAAAGAGAAGCAACTGCACTCCATTCTGTTTGAAAGGGGTGAACTATCTCTCGAAAAGTATATTACCATTCGTTTCAGTGGAGGCAAGCTTGATTTCAGCCTTATTGATGGCACGCATGGTTTTTCCCTTATTGACAATGAGAACCAAAACGAATTTATTGATTCATTCCGTAAATTTGAGGAATTGGACTGGAGTGCTATTGCAACGGATAAGGGGTTGGATTATAAACCGTATAACAAGAAGAAGAAAAGCAAGCGCTATTTTTCAGATGACCTATGGAAGAAAGGCATTAAGAAATTCAGAATTACTCAGCGGAACAGGTGTTTTGGTTATGTGGATAATGGCGTTTTTTATGTGTTGAGGTTTGATTTGGATCATGAGTTGAGTGATGTGGGGTAATGCTTTGTACAGTCTTGGTGTATTTTTAGTAGAAATAGAAAGCTGTCCAAAAACTCATATTCTGTTTACATGCATTATGCTATGTTTTAGATAAGAGTTCTTGGACAGTTTGATTATACCTTTTTCTATTTTAGTTCTTTTACTAATTCAACAAAGAATCACAGATTTATAAAGATTGGCATTTTGCTTATCTCTATACATTTTCAAAGGAAAATTTAAGTATTGCAAATCCTAATACTAATACTCATAACCAGTGGATTATAAATCCGCCGGGACGGGAATCGTTATGGAGTATGGTATGTTCCATAACGATTTTTGACAATCAGTTGTACTAACTGTTACCAGTATAGAGAATGTTTTCAAGATGATTTTATTTAATCATAAATTCATTTCCATATGGATAAAATTTTTCATCTATCCATAGTTTGGAGTAGTCTGATAATTTGTAAATTTCAGGCTTATACAGATTCAACACCTTATCCAAAACTTTCTCTCGGAATATTATTCCATCTCCATATTCTACGCTATCTAAAACGAAAAAATTCTGTTTGATTGAACAGTCTTTCAGTTTCATGTCAGGATATACTGTAAAACAGGTACCTAGTTTTTTCTGAAAGTCACTCTGATATGTTATGCCTTTTCCGAAATGAAAAGAATCGTTATCAAAATGATTTATACGTAAAGCGTAGTATTTTTTATCCGTTAGAGTTTCGTTTTTCTTGTTTACTACCTTGACAGTTGCAACATCATATTTATCAATGAACCCATTTTCTTGAAGTAAAGACAAAAACTCTTCCGATACGATTTTTAGTTTTATGCTCCACTGATCACAAAAATCAAATTGTAAGATTCCAGGTTTCTTGTTACATACGAGGTATAAGACTGGAGGTAAATTTTCTTCCCATCCATTCTTAATTTTCCACATCCATCTCCCTTTAGTTTGAAATCGTTGCCTTTTAGTTTCATCATAAATATCACATACATCAAATTTACCATACTCCAATAATCCTTTAGGAAGTTTATCTATCCCATATCGCCAAATATAAAGCTCTTCTGTATTCATAAATATTATTATCTTTTCGTTAATGTTAATGAAAGTTATTGATAGAGGCAGGTTCTCCTGTATAATAGGCGGACATCTTTTGCCGAAAATCATTTTGTAAATTTCGGATGCGGTTTATAGCGTTAGCTTTAGCTATATCAGGTTTTATATTATTTTTTTCAAATTCATACATTGCTTCTATCTTTTTTATTTCTTTATCAACAGTTACATTGTAGTCAGGGTGAGAGCCGCAGTGAAAATATTGTAAGCTATTTTTTGAGGAAACTTCTTTACTATTGGGTAAGAAAACGCCATTGGATGCGGAGTCACGACCTCTCAGCCCAATTTCCTTAAAGAAAACGTTATTACGTCTCCAAACTTGTTCTGGAATAATGTGATGCGCCTGCCATTCTGTACTTCTATTCCCGTTTGGTCCGAAAGTTACTTTACCTCCATGATTCATACCATTCTTCTCCAAATTTTTACCTAACCGATAACTGCTTTCTCCGGAAGGATCAATATAGGAATTAGGGTTAGAAACATAACCGTAAATAAGGATTCCTCCAGCCAGTCCAATTGGATCATGAGTTAAATAACATCCGATTTCGGCAGAATAGTATCTGAATCTATTATAATATAATCCTGTTTCAGCATCTTCATACTGTCCCTGAAACCTGAACGGGCAATCATAAAGGAATTTTCCCGTAAAATCAATCACTTTTCCGTAAATATCCAGCGTGCAGTCCCAGGTCTTGTTCCCCTGCCCGTCGTACATCTGGATGGGGGTACCCAAGTAGTCAGATACAATAGAACAGGATTTATCACTTTGTATCTTGGCAGTAGGAATCAATGTTTCTTCTTCGAATATCCAAGTTGTTATATTGTTTCTATTAGGTAGTACGTCATTATCTGTAGCAGTAGTAATCCATTCGTGCAGCGGCACGTTTCCATCCCACACCCAGCGTGTGACCTTTCCGAAATACAGCTTGGCGGTACGCCGTCCCAACGCATCGTAGCGGAACTCCACCGGCCTGCCGTCCGGGCGTATCACTTTCTTCAGCATACCGTTTGAAGCCCACTCGTAGAGCCATCCCGTTCCCGTTGCCAGACAGCGGATGTCACGTTCCTTCTCCATGCGCTTCCGGTCATATCTTACGCCCGTTTCCTGCAACTGTTTGAACTCGCGGAAAATGAGGTTCCCCTCATCATCGTAGTGATAGAAACAATCCGGGTCCTCCAAAAGTTTTCCACCGGCACCGTATTTGCGGTCCTTCCTGTCCGGAGTCCCGAAGAGGTTGCCCACGAAGTCCGGCACACGATAAATCACATCCGTTTCCGAGCCCTGGGTGGTTTCCTGCCGGATAAGGAAGTCGAAACGGTCGTAGTCGTAGCGCATGACCGTTCCCGTCAGCTCGTTTTCCTTGGAGAGCAGACGGTTGGCAATGCCCCACTCATAGCGGTACGCTCCACGTTCGATGCCGCCCGACCGGACCGACTTGCGCACCTCGCATCCGAAACGGTCACGCTCGGTGCTGACGGTTACACCACCGGAAAAGATGCGCTGTACCTCCAGCCCCGTGTTGTCACGCACCCATGATGCCTGCCAGCTCTCGCCTGCCTGCATGGTCTGCAGGTTGCCTTCCCGGTCATAAGTGTGACGGATGTCCGCTCCCAGACTGCTGGTGATACGAGTACAGTTGCCTTCGCCGTCATAAGCCCGGCTGACGGTGTGTTCTCCCTGCCTTTCCTCTGTAATCAGTCCCGTCTTCCTGTCACGGGTGAACTCCAGCAGGTTCTCGCAGTTCTTCGCCTTGACGAGCATGCCGTCCTTGTCATACGTGTAGAGGGAGACCTCCCCGTCATACTGTTCCTCCTTCAGGATATTGTCCAGTCCATCATACTGGTATTCCGTCCATTTTCCTCCGGGACGGTTTACACGGGTGACACGGCCCGCACCGTCGCGCTCGTACTCACGGCGCAGACCGTCGAAGCCGGTTTCCGCAACGACCTGTCCCAGCCCGTCCAGCTCGAAGAAATAGTTGTCGCCCGCCTCGTTGCCGATGCGCCGGAGCTGCAGCTCGCTGTTGTAGCCGAAGGTGATGTGGTGCCGTTCCTGCTCGCGGCTTTTCAGTACTCCCAGTGCCCCATAGGTGAACCTGACCTCGCGGATGTTGTCGCTGGCATGTACCATGTTTCCCATGGCATTGTACTCAAACCGGTGCACATTGCCGTCCGGCTCTTCCAGCCGTATCAGGTTGTCCGCACGGTCGTAGGCATAACGGGTAACGTTGCCTTTCACATCCACCGCCTGTACAAGCCTTCCCCTGCCGTCGTACTCCCACCGGCGGAACAGTCCGTTGGGGAACTGCAGCAATTCCAGGTCGTACCTGTCGTTGAACGTGAGCGTGTAAACCCGTCCCTGCCCGTCCGTTATGGTACGCAACACGCCTCCCTCGTAGGCATATTTCACAGTTTCTCCGCCCGGTGTGGTCCGGCTGACGACGCGGTCCAGTCCGTCATAGTCCCATGAAAGCCTTTTTCCACCCGGAGTGTAAAGCGAGACGAGGTTGCGGTTGCCGTCGTAGTCCAGAAAGGTGTCCTCCCCGTTCTCGTCCGTAATCCGGACCGGCTGGCCGAACTCGTTGTAGGCGGTCTTACGGGTATAGCCTTCGGGATTGACCGTGACCTCCAGCTCCTGAAAGCTGTTGTATTGGTGACGGGTAATTCCTCCGTTGGCATCCACTATCTTATAGATAAGTTTGTCCTCACCGTAATAATATTCGGTTTCGGCATTTTCCCCGTTACGGATATGGGTATATCCCTTGCCGTAACGGATGAAATATTCCATCACGCCTCCATCGCCCCATGTATGCACACAGCGGGCATTCTCCCCCTTACCTTCATATTCCCAGTGGAAGGACATGCCTCCCTGATTGGTGAGCCGTACCAGCAGATGTCCGCCGGAATAGACGAAATGCTTGCTGACATCCAGCGCATCCAGCGTTTCCACCATGTCGCCCCGGTCATCGTAACGGTAACGGACCAGCTTCACCTCCTCACCGTCCTGATTTACGGAAACGCAGAGTACCCGTCCCGACTCGTCAGTTTCCACTTTCAGGAACTCTCCCCGTGAGGATATGATACCTGCCAGCCTTCCCCCCGAAGCGTATTCGAAGCGGAGCCGGAATCCGTCCTTCGTGGAAATGCCCGACACCATGCGGTAGCCGGAGCGGTTTTCGGGACCGTCAAAACGGTATTGCAACCCCCGGATGTCCGTAAGCAGGTAGCCCCAGCCGTCGAGTGTCCATGCCAGCTGCTCCCTGCGGTCAAAATGGGATTCTCCAAGTTTCAGTACGGGCAGGAAAGATTCCCGTCCGTCAGCATGACGGAATGCGAACGCCCCTTCCTCCAGCTGCCGTATTCCCAGATTGTAACTATGGTGCCAGTTGTATCCCAACGGACCGTCCACGGCGGCATCACTGTAATAGGTACGTTCCCATACGACGGGAATCGGACCCGGAAGCTCGAAGTCCACATTGGTGTGATAGACCCTGCCCGTAGCAGCGTCCACCGGCTCACCGAATATGATGCAAGCTGTTTTCTTGAGAATCCTGGCAAGCCGGGGATTCAATCCCGCCTTGTCTATCAATCCATGCAGCAGATGGGATATTTTTTTTCCGAGCTTTGACAATCCTTTCAGCCCCAGTTTCATCGCCAGCGCAAACACATCAATGGTAGGCGGTCCTCCCACAATCACGGGATTTCCTACGGATGTGATGGTGGAGAGCATGGAAGTGGGGGCAAGCAGGGCCTTGCTCACCTTCCTGGGCTTCCCCTTGCGGGGAATCGTCGGTATTCCCACAATGTTGCATGAGAGTGCCGGATGTGTGAGAGAGGAACAGGGCGCACCGTCCGCCAGGACAGTGGAACTGCCCATCCACATCTCCGACTCGGACATACCGCTGACCAACGGGGCCGGATGCAATACAAATGCCGGCAGATGCACGATGCCGATACCTGCCTGCGCAATCCACTGGTTATGCACCTTGACCGACGGAGCCATACTCTTGAGGATGTTGCACGCCACTCCGGCCACTCCATCAGCCGCAGGCGGCATGGCAGCCGCCATGCCAGCCATGAGGTCTGCCATGAGGTCGTACACCTTGCCTACATGAGGCACAGGCATGATGGGAGAGGGAGGGGTAACGGTAGGATGCATGTCTATCCCGATGGACAGGTCGCCGAACTTGGCGACAGGCATACCCGGCATGGAAGGAAGAATTCCGCCCAGGCCCGCCTGAATCTCGTCCAAAGCCGCCTTGGAGGCTGAAAAAAGGTCGGCAAAGCCCCGTCTGACGCTGCTGCTACCGGCGGCGTCAGCTATATTCTTGAACACATCTGACATGGTGAGAATTTTTTAGAATGTGAAAAAGAGACAACCGGGCGTTACAACCGGCACACTCCGGCTGTCCCTGCAAGGACTTACCTATGCATCCTGTGCATAGTCGCTGTTCCAGTCGTTCTCGTCATCCCCTTTTGTACCTTCCAGCTTGATGACAAAACTCTTTGCCGGGAAATAAGGAGTCAGGTGAATGTCGAGGAAAATACGGTCTTTCTGCTTCGGATCGCGCTCGAAACGAAGAATCTTGAATTTCTCAATCAAGCGTCCGGGACCCTGTATGCTATCCAAAAACTTGCTGATCTGACCACGCAAATCCCTTTCCGCCTTGCTGTTCCAGTTCTCAAAGGCACGGCGGTTGAGGAAATCCATCAGCACTTTCGTTACCCAATCGAACACACGGACTACGGAATAGGTCTGCAATCCCAAGTTGTCCCCGTTGAACAATGTCTTGGCAGAGAAAGCCATTACCTTGCCGTATTCCTTCACCATCGGAATCAGGCCAATCTTCTCGATTTCGGAAATCTCGCTTTTTTTCAGGTTGAAGGCAACCCCGTCCACCTCGCTCATGGAACCATACTTCTTACCGGCGGTAACCTGTGCCATTACCGTCTTGTACACACTGCCGGCCAATGCCGCAGAAGGAGGAATCAGCAAGTCTTCGGTTTCGCCCAGTTCCGCATAGCGTCCCCGTCCTACCAGATAGTTGCAGGTCATACATACGTTGGACTTGTACACATCGCCTCCCGAAAGATTGGAATCAAAGAACATTTCAATGACATCATCCGGTTTTTCCAGATCAGCGAAATCCGTGTAAATCATCACCTTGTTGTCATGCGCAATCTTTGCCCATTTTTCAACAACCTTGTTGGAACCCAAATATCCCGGGATAACCAGCAGGGAATAGTTGGTACGCAAGTCCAAACGGTCATAATTCGCACGAAGCTCGTTTGCAATGGCATCGATAAAGAAGGAGTTGTCCAAATCGGTAAGCTGGCTCATCGAAGCGTTCACTATGGAGATATTCTTGATCTTGTCGGAATCCGTATTCTTGTAGAAGAGCATGACCGTGCGGTAGGACTTCTCCAACTGCCTGACCTCTTCCACCGCTTTCAGCTGGTTCTGGGATAGCAGACCGGACACCGCCGCAGACTTCTTCTGGCACAGTTCCACCATCTCGCTGATGGATTTGTTGCCTTTCAACATATCGACCCACATCTCAAGCCGTTTTTCCAGCTCCTTGCGCTCAGCCGCCCGTTCGGGGTCGGAAAGGAATATGTTCCGCCGTGCCTTACGCTCCGGATTCATGTTCTGTATGCCGTCCACGGAAGATTCCAAGACATTGAAACCGCCAAACTTAGCCAAAATCTGCAATTCAGCGTTCAGATTTCTGGACTGCGCCACAGCCTGTTGCTGCTGTACGGCTGCTTCTCTTTGTGTATTCTGTTCGCTCATAACTATCATTCATTAGTGGGGTTAGACTTCTCATTGTTCTTCAAATCGTCCAAAATGGCAGAAATCGCATTGACAAACGCTCCACGTGTCTCCGGATTTTCCAGCACCCGTTGCAGCACCTTGTTGGAACGCAACGACTTCTCCATCCTGTCCGCAAACTGCTTTTCCGCATTCAGGCCGGACAAGAATGAACTCTGTTCCGTCATTTTCCTGACAGAAAAATCACCGACATTGTGGAAACGGAAATTTTCCTCTACGGGAGCACCGTCCGCATCCGCGAACTCGATATCTATTTCCGGCCGGAAATGTGCAAAGACTTCGTCAATGTTGGTCAGACCGGCAACCACTTCGGGAGCCACCGGCTCATCCTTCGTCAGCTGTTCCACCAATAAGGTTCGATTTTGTGGAATTTCCGCAATACCTTCGGAAGCGTCAATCTTCACTTCGTTTCCGCCGATTCCATAATTACCAAGATCCATACTTATTCAATTTTAAATTTAAAATATATATTAATTAAATCTCGCTCAACTGAAAAAACTTCCCCTTCTTCTGGCCTTCGCCTGCTGCATATCCGGATTGTCCACCAGTTCCTTCCAATCCTCCCCAATCCATTCGCAGAGCTGCCGTTCCAATATCCCGACATCAATCGGAGCACGAACCAGCCTTCCCGTATGAAGAGCCAGATACGCCGCATAAACGAACGTGGAACTCCGCCTGATTTCGGCAGAAAGGTAGCTGCCTCCTGCCAGGGCAAGCAAAAAATATTCGAAAGCCTGTTCCATCTTTCCATCCTCATAGCGCAGGAAACCACACATGCGATAGCCTTCCATGACATAATAAGGGTCCTTTTGCATGACGGCTTTTTTAGCCATCATGTCATACAAGGCAACCGCTTCCTCCCGTTTTTTCCCGGCTGTCAGAATGGCCGCTTTCATGGAAACAGCCATTTTCCAATAACTATATCCTGCCGTTTCACCGCCCTGCATCGCCTTTTCCGCCTCCCGGACGGTTTCGTCGCTGTATTTCATGCTATGCTTATATTCCCTGATAGCATAACATGCCTCGGATGCGATAAGCAGAGCGGAAATCCGGATATTCGTATCCTTTATTTCCTGTGCAATATCCAACAGTTTTCGGATTTCCCTGTCCAATAATTTCCAATCCTGCTTTTGTGTAGAATCCATGACAACCGTAACCTGCTGCTTGAACCGATTTTCAGGTGCAATCAGGTCGTTACCGCTATCAGACCGTGCCATCCGGTTATGCAAAGCCGCCGCCATATCGAACTGCGGGCGTATGCAAACCACTTCCCGAGACTCACCCAGCCGGATACTCCTGTTCTTTTTCAAGTCAATGGTTGTCATCCGGATTCCCTGCGGGACACCTTCTTTCAGCACATTGCCGAACCATCCTGTCCGGGAATACCCCCTTTCCTGTTCCGGAGGAAAGTACAGACAGAAAAAGGCATCATCCAACCGGGAGATACATGCCTTGAAACGCAACATCTCTCTCCACAAGTTGCCCGCCGTATGCTCAACCGACACATCAGGAATGTATTCTTCCTTCAGCAACCCGTCGTGCCTCAGAGCCCTGAGAATATCATACTTCTCCTCAACCTTTTCTGAAAACCAACCCGCATATTCCTGCCAGAGCTGTTCGGTGTATTCCTCGTCATCCCCCCTGTACGGCGTATCAAAACGAAAGAATATGTCATCGAACTGCCCTACCGGAGAACGTTCTATTTCCAGAAACCTGTCCACCAAGTCCACATCGTTCTGCCCGACAATCCATACAGACAGTTTCCAGTCCCTGTTGCCGACTATGTCCGCCCAGTAATCGACCGCTTTGTAATATTCCTGTATCACAGATGCAGATGCTCCCATGGCCAACCGAATTATGAGTTAAACTTTACTATTCCTCCCGAAACCGTTACGTTTCCCTTTCCCTCTATCATCAGATTTACACCGTTGACCGTTCCGTTCTTTGCAGCAACATCGTAATCCTTTTCCGCCTCCTGTTTAATATTAGATCGGAAGAG
>OKYP01000328.1_pt1 | contig 13225 bp, 11 predicted proteins | sample 1608611 | NCBI WGS metagenome assembly OKYP01 (sample SAMN02674964, study PRJEB24791) | human gut metagenome, SKBSTL008 | isolation source: stool | host: Homo sapiens | place: USA | reverse complement strand
TCATCTAAAATATAATCAATATTTTTATTACTTCCCATGTTTTCTCTCCCTGTTAATGATTTACCAGCTAAAGTCAACTCTCCTTTATAAATCAAGTTCATTTCTTCACAAAGAAAGTAAAGTTTAGAATCATCTTCTTTATAAAAAGAATTTGTTCTTAAATAATCCATAATCTCATTTTTGGATATATTATTTTCATCATACCATGACCAATAATATTTTCTTCGTCGAAGCAGATGGTATATATACATCAATTTATCCGTCGGAATCAATACATCATTTATATACACTGCCACATTTTTTGCATTATAAGTGTTGATAATTAGCCCTTCCCCATTTGGATTTGTAAAATCAAGATAATTCAAGGGATAATATGACATATTGTTTGATTTTACTTCGTCATTATCAAAAAACTCTGTACAAAAATATATTTTTACACTATAAATATCCAATAAAAAATCAACATACCTATTAACATTAAAAAACTCAACACCCGTTAGTTGAATACCTACCGAATCGCCACAATTTACTTTTTTATGAACTTTGTTATACTTTATTGTGCCCATCGGATTCAGCAACGGACGCATATACAAATAATGACTTCCTATTGGCACTTGTGCTGAAAGTTGTGAAAATAAGAATCCCAGAAAATCTTCAATCATTAAATTAGCATTATTAACACATTGAAGTTTTGAAAATATCTTTTCCATTTCATTCCTTAATGGTGGTTCAAAACTTATATATTCATAGTCTTTTTTATTCACAATCTGCTTTGTATTATCATTTCCTCTATAACGTTTATGCAAAACAATCACATCCCACAAGCGCCAAATCAAAGGAACTGTTTCAGTTGTTATAATATTATTTTTTATAACGACTAGAAGCAATTCATATAGAAGTTTTATTTCTTCCACACTCGAAGTATTCTTTTCAATTTTTCCTAATCCCGCATAAACATTTCCATTATTTCCATCAATTGTTACGCTATTGCCCGATGCATGAATAGCATCTCCCATTTTATTAAAATCACCAAACCCAGCCACACATGGTTTATTAATACCTCTACATACTACTGCCGCGTGGGAAGTCATTCCACCTCGAGCAGTAATAACCCCTCTACAATATTTTGAACTTACTAACTCAATCGTTTCCGTTAAAAGTTCCATTTGACAAAAAATAAACTGTTCTTTTTTCCTTATCAAGTATTCTGCTTCATCGATTGAAAAACAAATCGTAGCAGTTCCTACCCCTCCACTCACAGGCAAGCCTTTTCCTAAGAATTCTAACTCATCGGCATTAACTAATTTTTCTTCATCTAATAAATCTTCTATCTGCTGATATGGTATCTTTTTTATGACATCTTCCACGCTCATTTTGCCTTCACAAAACATACTCATAACAATCTTTAAATTTGCTAACTTTGATCGTTTACCAATGCGTGCAGACAAAATATACAATTTTCCATTTTCAACCGTAAATTCCACATCCATCATATCATGAAAGTGTTTCTCTAATATTTCACCATAATGCTCCAGTTCAGTAAAAATTGATTTATTCATCTCTCATCCTTTAAAATGTGTTTACCATTCATCAAATTCAATAATTATTATTTTCCAAATATTTATCTCTAAATTTTTGAATTCTAAAGAAGCATCCAATATATAATTTAACTGTTAATTACAATTAATCGCTATATCAAAAAATTTCAATGCATCCTTTTTCGCTTCTACCTTCTCCACCGTCGGATGCTTTCTCGACTGTGCCAATTCTTCTACCGCATTAGGTGCATCATACATCGGCATCCCCAATCCTCTCTTTACCTCTGCTGTTTATGTAATATGTACCTTGAAGCCAAATTTAGCTTTTAATAAACATAAATCATAGAACTTAACTAATGTCACACATCCGCCGAACATAATCCAATACATCCTTATTCTTTTTTATAATATTTTTATCAGAATACATTTGATCCAAAGTCTTCCAACAATACTTTTTCCCATTACAATGAAATGTTCGTTTATTATTAAAATCAATCGCAATATTCGTTGCTTGAAAGTAATGAAAATTATATTTTTTTCTCACTTTATCTCCCACAGAATATTTCTCACTTATATTATTTCCTATATACTTAAACTCTATTTCTTCTGATATTTTTAAATCTCTTTTTATGCACTCCGTTATATATTTCAATTCTTTCGCTTTACTAAAAATCGCATTTAAACAATGATAGTTTGGGAATAGCCAACAGTTCCATCTTTTACTTTTAAACACCAAATACTTTCCATTTTCACGGCTATCTCTTATCACAACAATATTAAATGAATGCTCTATCTTTGGATCAATATCCGCTATTTCACTATACAGTTGATCTACAGAATAGATTTTTATACTCTTTATAAATGTATAAATTCCATATGTCAATATAACAATCGAAATACCCCATGCAATAATTTTAAAATATAACGGCTTTATAATTGTTAATTGACTAAAATCTGAAAGTACTAAAGTAATCATTAGAGATATACTAGAAATACTCTCTCCTATTCCATCATATTTTTTCTGTTCAAGCATTTTTCGTTTCTTCTCTAACAATAATTTTAATTGATTTTCATCAATATTCAGCATCAGATTGTACCTCCTGAAACACAGCATATCTATTAATCAGATAACCTCAAAATGCTTCAACGCATCCTTTATGGCTTCCACTTTCTCTGCCGTCGGATGCTTCCTCGGCTGTTTCAATTCCTCTACCGCATTAGGAGCATCGTACATTGGCAAGCCTAAATCTCTCTTTACCTCTGCGATATATGCGGTATGTACCTTGAAGCCGTATTTTGCTTCTATGTACTCCTTTATCATTTTGTAGGTCACTCGTTCCTTGGGCTTGTATTCTTCGGCTCTTTTAGCGATATTATCAAGCGGAACTTTTCCCTCACCCTCGCCAAACTCAACTTTTACGTTGATATGTCCGTCTGGCTTTTTGTGGGAAAGCAGTACTACCGTCTCCACATGAACCGTCATCCCAAATTGATCAACCGGGCATACCTTTCTAAGCTCATATCCTCTCTCACACAGATACTTCAGATCCCTTGCCAACGTCGCACTGTCGCAACTTACATACACAATCCTTTCCGGATTCATCTCGATCATGGTCTCCAGCAGGGTTTCATCACAGCCTTTTCTTGGCGGGTCTACAACGATAACATCCGCATAAACACCATTTTTCTTATACTCTCTTGGCAACACTTCTTCCGCCTTACCCACAAAGAACTCTGTATTCTCCAGGCCATTAAGTTTCGCATTTTCTTTCGCATTCTCTATAGCTGCCGGAACAATTTCCACACCACGGACAAATTTTGCTTTCTGTGCCAGGAACAGGGAAATGGTTCCGATCCCACAGTAGAGATCCCATACTGTTTCCTGACCGTGAAGATCTGCGTATTCCAGTGCCTTTGCGTAAAGCTTCTGGGTCTGCATAGGATTTACCTGATAGAAAGACAGAGGAGAAATCCGATAGGAAATATCTCCGATTCTGTCTGTGATATATTCCTGGCCCCAGAGCAGACGGATCTCTTCGCCAAGAATCACATTGCTGTGTTTCTTATTTACATTGATGGTGATGCTTGTCATTCCCGGAATCTCACACAGAGATTTTACAAGCTGCTCCTCTTTCGGGAGCTTGTTTCCGTTCAGAATCAGACAGACCATCACTTCTTTTGTGAAGTATCCGTAACGGATCAGGACATGGCGCACCAGCCCTTTGCCTGTTGCTTCATTATATGGTTCAATCCCGTATTTCTCCATATGTGCGATCACACGGTCCAGAACTTCTTTATTCTCAGCTACACCAAGTGCACAGTCACGGTTTTCGATAATATTGTGGGTTCTTCCCGCATAGAAACCTGTAACGATTTTTCCCTCTTTATTTCTGCCTACAGGAAACTGTGCCTTATTTCTGTAATGAAAAAGTTCATCCATGCCAATGATCGGCTCCATGGGGATATCTGTAAAGCCACCGATACGTTCCAGATGTCCCTTCACCTTATTTGTCTTAAATACAAGCTGCTGGTCATAGGAAAGTGCCTGAAGCTGGCATCCGCCACACTGACGGGCAAATTCGCACTTGGGCTCAACTCTGTACGGAGATGGCTTCAGCACCTCCATAAGACGGCCATAGCCATAATTTTTCTTTGCCTTGATAATTTTGGCTGTTACTGTATCACCGATCACTGCGTCCTTGACAAAAACGGTGAAGCCATCGGCTTTTCCGATACCTTCACCGTCAATTCCGCAATCTTCTATCTCTAACGTAACAAGATCGTTCTTACGAAATTCCATAAAGATTACACCTCATCTGTTCTTCTTAAGTTGGATTCAAACAATTTATTATATCCAAGCCACTCTTTTTTACTCTTGTTTGCTGCAAAAATCTCTGTGATGGTTTCCATTCTTGCATCTGTATTATCTGCAAGATTGAGGGCTACGGCCTCCACCAATGCAGGTTTTTTCGGGGAACCATATTCCAGTTCTCCATGGTGGGACAGGATACAATGGATCAGTTCATTCTTAAGCACCTCCGGAAATTCCGGTATCTGGCGCGCAAGATCATTGATCATCTGCGCTCCCATATAAATATGTCCCAGAAGCTGGCCTTCATCTGTATAATCATTTAACGGAAATGCAGATAATTCTTTTGTCTTTCCGATATCATGAAGAAGTGATGCTGTGATCAGTAAATCCCTGTTGATGACCGGGTATGCCTTTGACATATAATCGCAGAGTCTGGTCACTCCCAGAGTATGCTCCATCAGACCGCCGATAAATCCGTGATGTACTGTCTTCGCTGCAGAATGTCCTTCAAACGCTTTCACAAAAGCTTCATCTTCCACAAATAATTTCTTCAGAAGTGCAGACAGATAAGTATTCTCCACACTGTCAATAAATGCTCTCAGCTGGCTGTACATATCATCTGTGCTGTTCTCACTTACAGGAAGATAATCTGCAGGGTCATATTCATCTTCAGCAGCCTTGCGCACACGCTTGATATTCAGCTGCATAGCCCCTGCAAAACTGGTCACATCTCCCACAACATCTATATAATCCAGTGCATCAAAATCATCAATTCCAAGAGAATTCGGATCCCAGATCTTTCCATCCATGATTCCGGTTTTATCCTGTAGGATAATATTCTCATAGGGTTTTCCATTCTTCGTTACCGCAGACTGTTTCTGCTTGCACAGATAAATCCCATTAATTCTGTCTCCCTCATGTAACTCATTTAAAAAACGCATAAAGCCTGCCTCTCTATCCTTTATTTTTAGTATTATAACAATTCCACAAGAAAGAATCCCGCTTGTAGGATTCTCCGCCTGTCACTATCTCTCTCCAACTGTTACCTTATAATCTTTCTCCGCATACTCACCATCGGAATTTTTGCGAAGAACCGTTATGGTAAGATTTTCTCCCTGCTTTTTTGTCTGAAGATATGTATAGTAAGACTGCATACTCTCTGTGGGAGTTCCATCAATCTTACTTATAATATCTCCACACTGTATCCCTGCCTTCATCGCAGGAGATTCTTCTTGTGTACGCTCCACGTAAAGTCCCTGATCAATTCCCAGTTTTCTACATTGTGCCTGAGTTATCTCTGTTCCATAAATACCTGTATATCTGATTGTCTCTTTGTTAGCCAGATGTTCTATCAACGGAAGAATCTGCGAAATGGAAACTGCATGAATATTATCTCCGTCGTTTTCATTCTTCTTCAGTATCATACCTGCCACATTTCCGTCAGAATCAAGCAGCACACCACTTCCATCTTCATTCCCCTGCACATCTGTAGCCAACACATTATACTCCGTATCCGCTACCGATAGTTTTTCAGAAACAGAAGTGATCATTCCATAAACCACCGCATCACTGTCACCGGCAGGACTTCCGATAGCAATTACTATATCGCTCTGCCCCAGTTTCTTTGTGTCTGTCAGATCAGATACCACGATACCTTCTCTTGTACTGTCATTGAGAAGATTTTTTCTCACAGTTGCAACTGCAAATCCGGAATCTGCATCTCCCCTGCATATCTCTCCCTGCACTGTCGAACCATCTGCAAAAGTCACCTGCAGTTCCTGCAGATTTTCCAGTTCTTCCTCATAGGTCAGGATATAAAATTGCGTCTCTGTTTCAAGAAAGACAAGACCTTCCGTATCTTCCTGTTGAAAATAAGAATTATTCAGCAAATCCTCATCCTTTGAAATTCCTCTCACGTTTACAAGAGATTTTCGGGATTTTTGGGAAACCTTCAGCACTTCCCTATACATCTCCTGACGCATTGCCAGAAGACTCTTCTCCTCTTGTTCAGAAACTGAAGCGACAGATTCCCTCTCTGTTGCCTGTTCTTCAGATATCGTCTCCGCTACATCCGATCCTGTCAGTTCGATTTTCTGCTGTGTATTCTCTTCTCTGTCCGCCATAACCGGAAACACACTGGCAAAGGTTACGGCTGCGCAGCCTCCAAACAAAACGCCACATCCTGCTATCATAAGCAGCCTGCGCAACAGACTGCCATTCTCTTTTGGCTGTTTTTTTACCGTTTCTTTTATAAACTGATATTCCTGTGTGTCCATTTTGTTTTTTTTCATACCTGATTCTCCTGCCGCACTCCATTCAGGATAACTGCCCAGTGTCATACAAAACAGCAATCTGCCAAACAGTTACCATTCAGGTTCAATATCGCTTGTATTCAAACAAATTATATCGTAACAATCTACACATTATTTTAACAAAAAGATATGAATTTTTTATGAATATACTATAAGTAATTTCCCACAGTACAAAAAAGAAGCTCCTACTGAAACACTTATCGTATCAGCGAAACACTGCAACTCAGGTTATTATGATGACACAAAAAAACGGCTTAAATGCACATATGATAGCATTCAAACCGTTTTTCATGCGGAAGATGGGACTTGAACCCACACGAGCGCAATGCTCACAAGATCCTTAGTCTTGCTCGTCTGCCAGTTCCGACACTTCCGCATATCGCATTTCTCTGGGATTCTTTTGCTCTCCCTCGCGACAAGTGATACTATATCAAATGTAAAAGCTAATGTCAACACCTTTTTGAAAAAAATATAAAAAAATTTCAATTTTTTTTTGAAAAAAAGAGGAATTTGAAATTTTATGTAGAATATAATTAATAAGAGGTATTTTGTCAGCTTGTGGAGGTATCGCTTATGAATATCAGAGAAAGCATGGAACAGCGTGAACAAAAGATGCTCAGTCCTTATGCTGCTTTGAGTCTTTGTTCCAGAGGCAGAGAGCGGCAGGAGGAAGAATGCGATGTACGGACTGTCTATCAGAGAGACAGGGACAGGATCCTTCATAGTAAAGCTTTTCGCAGGATGAAGGATAAGACACAGGTTTTTGTGGCACCCCAGGGTGATCATTACAGGACCAGACTGACACATACTCTTGAGGTATCACAGATTGCCAGAACAATAGCGAAGGCACTGAGACTGAATGAAGATCTTGTAGAAGCGATCGCACTTGGACATGACCTGGGACATACGCCCTTTGGACATGCAGGTGAGAGGGCTCTTGATGCAGTGAATCCGGATGGCTTTGCCCACTATAAACAGAGCGTCAGGGTTGCACAGGTACTGGAGAAGAACGGCGAAGGGTTGAATCTCACATGGGAGGTCCGGGATGGTATCCTGAATCACAGAACCAGTGGGAATCCGTCTACTCTCGAAGGACAGGTAGTAAGACTTTCGGACAAGATCGCCTATATTCATCATGATATGGATGATGCACAGCGGGCGGGGATTATTTCTGAGGATGATATTCCGGTCACGCTTCGGATGCTGCTCGGTTATACAACCAGAGAGCGGCTCAATACATTTGTTCATGATGTGATAGAGAACAGTCTTGAGCAGGATACCATAAAGATGTCAGCAGAGATCTACGAGGCAATGATGGATCTGCGGACTCTCATGTTTCAGAATGTATATGAGAATCCGGCAGCCCATAAGGAAGAGGAAAAGGTAGTGAAGATGCTGACGGAGTTATATGAATATTATGTCGAACACCCGGAAGCAATGTCAAAAGAATACAGGGAGCTGATCGTGCGTGGAGAGAAGAAGGAACAGGCAGTATGTGACTATCTCTCAGGAATGACAGACCAGTATTCTATAAGGAAATTCCGGGAGATTTACATACCAAAAGCATGGGAAGTCTATTAATCGATCAAGAAGGAGGACGAAGCATGCGTTATTCAGACGATATCATTGAAGAAGTCAGGATGAAGAATGATATTGTAGATGTTGTATCCCAGTATGTGAAGCTGAACAAAAGAGGAAGTACCTATTTTGGACTTTGTCCGTTTCATAATGAGAAAACTCCCTCTTTTTCGGTAACACCGGCGAAGCAGATGTATTACTGCTTCGGATGCGGAGCAGGCGGGAATGTATTTAATTTTGTGATGGAATATGAGAATTATACCTTTGGGGAGGCACTGAAGCATCTGGCAGACAGGGCAGGGGTGCAGCTTCCGAAGATTGAATATTCCGGAGAAGCAAAGAAGAAAGCAGAACGTCGGGCTGCCCTTCTGGAGATCAATAAGCTTGCAGCAGGATATTTCTATTATCAGCTGCGTCGTGAGAGTGGCAGACAGGCACATGAATATCTGACAGGCAGAGGACTCAGTGAGGAGACGATCAGGAAGTTTGGCCTGGGATATTCGGATAAGTACAGTGACGATTTGTACAAATATCTGAAGTCAAAGAATTACAGTGACGAACTGCTGCGGGATTCCGGCCTGTTCAATGTGGATGAACGCAGGGGAATGTATGACAAGTTCTGGAACAGGGTTATTTTCCCGATCATGGATGTGAATAACCGCGTGATCGGATTTGGAGGCAGAGTGATGGGTGACGGAAAGCCGAAGTACCTGAACTCGCCGGAGACTACGATCTTTGATAAAAGCCGGAATCTGTACGGGCTGAATGTTGCAAGAACCACGAGAAAAAATTATCTGATCCTGTGTGAAGGATATATGGATGTGATATCCATGCATCAGGCAGGGTTTACCAATGCGGTGGCATCGCTGGGAACGGCACTTACTTCCGGACATGCAAGTCTGCTGAAGCGTTACACTCAGGAGGTATTGCTTCTGTATGACAGTGATGATGCAGGCGTGAGGGCTGCCCTTCGTGCCATTCCGATCCTGAGGGAAGCAGGTGTTTCTTCGAGGGTGGTAAATCTTAAGCCGCATAAAGATCCGGATGAATTTATCAAGGCACTTGGAGCGGAAGAGTTTGAGAAACGTCTGGAGCAGGCTATGGACAGCTTTATGTTCCGCGTACATATGGCAGAGCGGGAATTTCCAATGGAGGAACCCCAGGGACAGAACCGTTTCTTTGAGCGGTGTGCGCAGATGCTTCTGGAGCTTTCCGATGAACTGGAGAGAAATCTTTATATAGAAGCAATCGTAAAGGATTACAGAAGCAGTGGGATCAGTGTGGAGAATCTGAAAAAGAGAGTCGGAGCTCTTGCAATGAAGGGAACTCCGGCAGAGCAGAGGATTCAGCCTAAACCTGTGGGAGCAGGTCAGCAAAAGAAGAAGGAGAGTGCAGCAGAGAAAGCACAGAAGCTGATGCTTACCTGGCTGGTAACTTATCCGGGCATATTTGACACAGTGGAAAAATATATCCAGCCTTCAGATTTCGTGGTTCCTCTGTACAGGCAGGTGGCAGAGATGCTTTACCAGCAGCACAGGGATGGCGATGTGAATCCTGCAAGGCTGATGAATGCTTTCATTGACAGTGAAGAGCAGAGAGAGGTTTCATCCCTTTTTAATGCAACGATCCATCTGGAGACTCCGGAGGAACAGAACCGGGCTTTCTCGGATGCTGTGATCAGGATTAAGGATGAGAGTCTGAAAGAGAGAAACAGAACCTGGGATCCCACAGATATACAGGGACTGCAGGAACTTGTAAAAGCAAAGAAAGAACTGGAAGAGCTTGGAAGAAAGCGGCAGCAGCTGCATATTTCTTTCGAATAAGGATAAAATATAAACACTATATGGAGGTATAGAGCACATATGGAAATGAATATGGGTAAATTCAGTGAAAAACTGGTAGAACTTCTGGAGCTTGCCAAGAAGAAAAAGAATGTACTGGAATACCAGGAAATCAATGACTTCTTTAAGGATCAGCCACTGGGAGTTGAACAGATGGAGAAAGTATTTGACTTTCTGGAAGCCAGTGGAGTGGATGTGCTTAGGATTACAGACAGTAATGCAGATGATATGATCCTGGATGATGACGATGCAGACATTGATAAGCTGGATGAAGAAGAGATTGAGCTTGACAAGATCGATCTTTCTGTTCCTGAAGGTGTAAGCATCGAGGATCCGGTACGTATGTATCTGAAGGAAATTGGTAAGGTTCCGCTTCTTTCAGCAGAAGAGGAAATCGAACTTGCAAAGAGAATGGAGAATGGGGATGAGGCTGCCAAGAAACGTCTGGCAGAAGCAAACCTTCGTCTTGTTGTCAGCATTGCAAAGAGATATGTGGGACGTGGAATGCTTTTCCTTGACCTGATCCAGGAAGGTAACTTAGGTCTGATCAAAGCGGTTGAGAAATTTGATTACCGCAAGGGTTATAAATTCAGTACCTATGCTACATGGTGGATCCGTCAGGCGATCACCAGAGCAATCGCAGACCAGGCACGTACCATCCGTATTCCGGTGCATATGGTTGAGACTATTAACAAACTGATCCGCGTTTCCCGTCAGTTACTGCAGGAGCTTGGACGTGAACCTACGCCGGAAGAAATTGCAAAAGAGATGGATATGTCTGTAGAGCGTGTACGTGAGATCCTTAAGATCTCCCAGGAGCCTGTATCTCTGGAGACACCTATCGGTGAGGAAGAGGACAGCCACCTTGGAGACTTTATCCAGGATGACAATGTACCTGTACCTGCAGATGCAGCAGCATTTACTTTGCTGAAAGAGCAGCTGGTAGAGGTTCTGAGCACATTGACAGACAGAGAGCAGAAAGTATTGCGCCTGCGTTTTGGCCTGGACGATGGACGTGCCAGAACTCTGGAGGAAGTTGGTAAGGAATTTAATGTAACAAGAGAACGTATCCGTCAGATTGAGGCAAAGGCGCTCCGCAAGCTTCGTCATCCGAGCCGCAGCCGTAAACTGAAGGATTATCTGGACTAAGGAGCCTGTTATGCAGCTTTCATTACGTTTGTCTGCAATAGCAGGCCTGGTGACCAGGGGAAACAGACTTGTGGATGTGGGATGCGATCATGGATACCTGCCGGTTTCGCTTTATCTGGATGGAAAGATTCCGGGTGCGATTGCCATGGATGTAAGAAAAGGCCCGTTGTCCAGAGCGCAGGAACATATTTCTCAGTATGGACTGGACGCATACATAGAAACCCGGCTTTCAGACGGACTTGAGGCTTTGAAACCGGGAGAGGGCGACACTCTTGTGATCGCAGGAATGGGCGGCCCTCTCATGGAGAGGATTCTTACTGACGGGGCAGAGGTCAGGGAGAGCTTTCGGGAAATGATCCTGCAGCCTCAGTCAGATATCCCCCATTTTCGCAGATTTGTCAGAAAAATCGGCTGGCAGATCACAGAGGAGGAGATGGTTCTGGAGGATGGCAAGTTTTATCCTATGATGAAGGTAATTCATGGAGAAAAGATGCATATTTCAGAAGATACTCCTTATACTTTAGATGAGTGGTTTGGAGGAATGCTTCTGGAAAGAAAGCATCCTGTTCTGCGGGAGTATCTGGAAAGAGAGCTTCGCATCCGCAATGAGATTCTTGACAGATTAAAGAATGCGCCCAATGCAGAGAAGCGTGCAGGCGAGATAGAGGAGGAAAAGCAGGCAGTTAGTGCTGCTTTAGAGGAATATGAAGGCATATGAACTGACCTCCTGGCTGGAGAAGAAGTACCCGTCAGATGCAGCAGAGGACTGGGATAACGTAGGACTTCTCGCAGGAGATGATACAAATGAGATCAGCCATGTGTTTCTGGCTCTGGATCTGACAGAGGAAACACTGGCTGAGGCCATAGAGGATGGGGCAGATATGATCATTACCCATCATCCCATGATCTTTTCCGGAATTAAGAAGATCAATAATCACAGCTTTACAGGAAGAAAGATCCTTACGCTGATACAGAAAGGACTGTGGTATCATGCATCTTCGTATAGTCTGCACTCAGATCCGCCATACCCAGCACATCATAATTGGTATGCATGGCAAAATACGGGATATCCTCCTTTATCAGACGGAGGATCTTTCTTCCGGTAAAGGTATGATTGTTGATCTTTTTGATTCCGGAAAAGATCATTGGGTGATGGGTAAGGATCATATCCGCACCAGCAGCCACCGCCTCATCCAACACCGGTTCCGTAAGATCCAGTGCAAGAAATACATGGGAAATCTCTTTCTGGTCATCTCCCACCAGCAGTCCCACATTATCCCAGTCCTCCGCAAATTTTTGCGGATGATGCTCATTCAGCCATTCGATCAGTTCATATGCTTTCATATCGTTTCAGAGCTGTATGGATCAGCTCCATTTCCTCCTTTACTTCTGCCAGACGAGTTTTTGCGGAAACAGACTCTGCCCCGGAAAGACCGGCAAGTATTTTCTTACGGATCATTTCCTCCCGTAGAAGATACTCTTTAAGGACCGGGTGACATTTTTTCAGAAGGAGAGGTCCAAACCAGGCCTCTTCCTCTGTGTAAACAGTCTTTTCTCCCGCATTGTTACGTACCGCTTTCATCATAGGATAAAATTTTCCGTCTTCTTTTATCATTTCTTCCCTTACGATCTCCCAGCCGATCTCAGAAAGAAAATGTCGGAAATGAGGAAGGTCCGACTGAGGCTGCAGGATCAGTTCCTGAAACCCCTCCCGGACCTTCGCTCCATCCTTTAATATCCTTTCCATCAGAGGACCACCCATTCCCGCGATCACCAGGGTATCACCTTCTCCCGGCTCAAGCTTCGCAAGCCCGTCGCTCAAACGGGTCTCTATGTAATCTTCAAGGCCATAACGGGTAATATTCTCCCTGGCTCTTGAAAGCGGTCCCGGACGTACATCCATGGCAATGGCTGACGGAACTGTTTTTTCACTGACAAGCCAGATCGACAGATAGCCATGGTCACATCCTACGTCTGAGATCGGAAGAGCACACG
>OKYP01000326.1_pt1 | contig 13294 bp, 8 predicted proteins | sample 1608611 | NCBI WGS metagenome assembly OKYP01 (sample SAMN02674964, study PRJEB24791) | human gut metagenome, SKBSTL008 | isolation source: stool | host: Homo sapiens | place: USA | reverse complement strand
AATTAAGAAATTCATGCCTATAAAATATAATGCAGATTTTCATAATGCACCTGAAAGTACGATGGAAGGTATGACATTAATTCAAAGATCACATCAAACAATTGGTTCTCATGAACTTATTATTGGAATAACAGCTGGGCGACCTAACAGAATCTGTGTAAATGTCAAAACTGGTGTGGTTGAACTTTATCCTTTAATTGGATTAAATAAAGATGCTTTTATTTTTGACCCTCCCATTTTTATAAGCAGTTCATTTGACCAGTTCCTCTCAATGTTGAAATACGAACCCAAAGAATCAGATGACAACTTGATCAGAAAGGAAAGGACGAGCAAGGAGAAACTGAAAATAGAAACTTCAGCAAAAAAACTGTCATCTGAGGATTGGTTGGAGTTTGAGAAAAATACGAAATTCAAACTCCCAACCACGATGAAGAATTTTTATCTCAAAAACAATGGTGGTATGCCTAATCTGAATTTCTTTTCACCACAAGATGAAGATATGGATGAAGTTGAAATAAATATTTTCCTTCCAATCAAATATCCTCTTAAAGGTATTCAGACAATAGAGGAAACATCTCGATCATTATGGGAAAGAAATATGATTTCAAAAAGTTTTTTACCTTTTGCCATAGATTCCGGGAACAATCTTTATGCAATCCATAACAAAACATTGTGTATTTACTATATTGTAATGGATATATGGCATAATGAATGGAGTTGTGAAGAGAATTTTAAAGCAAATTCAACTAAAATCGCTTCATCGTTCCGTTACTTTATAACCCATTTGATTCCAGAGGAGTAATAAATAAAAATCTGTAAATGGTTATGGCGGACACAGGTTATTTCGACAGCGTGAGTGCAAACCTAAAGACCGGCGTAGGCGCGCAGGTCAAAGGTATCTCGGAAGGCGTCAAGGCGAACTCCGACGCCGGCGTGTCACCGTCCGTCAATGCCCTCGACACGGGGGTCAAGGCGGCAGCCGCCATCGGCGGCCTTGCCGACGGCCTGAGCGAGGCCGCGATGCTCCCCGTGCTGGGTGCCATGGGGATGAAGGGCATGGCCTGCCTGCCCATCTCCAAGCAGCTCGACCCGGTCATCGGCGTGGACATCCACCTCGTGACGATACCCCCGTCCCCCGTCGTGCCCATGCCTCACCCTTATGTCGGGGTTCTCCTTCGTCCGCAGGACTTCATCGCGGCGGCGGTCTCTTCATTCATCCCCCCGCCTCCGACAGCGGAACAGACGGGCGACGCCGACAGCGCGAAGCTCGCCGAGGTGGGCCACACCGTGCTGACGATGGCCGTCGGGATGCTGGGTGCCACCGTCAAGATAGGCGGCTTCATCCCGCGCGCGGTTGCATCCACACCCACGCGGAGCATCCCGCACATCCCCATGGGCGCAGGCTGGGCGGCCCCTTCAGCGGCGATACCCAAGAACAACGGCCACGCCTTCATGGGCAGCCTGACGGTGCTTGCCGACGGGATGCCCTTCTCGGGCGGCGGCGCGCACCTGCACCTCGACTGCAACGACGTGGGCATACCGAGCGTGCACAAGGTTCCGGGCATGTTCCTGCCCACGGGTGTCATCAACCCGATACCTCCCGCCAGGCAGATACTCACCAGCCCGGTTCCCGTCCCTCTCAACCCCATGGCGGCACTCGCCCGCAAGTGCACGGGGGCGTTCGGGCGTTTCTACAAGAAAAAGACCAAGAAGCTGGCGGACAAGCTGCACAGCAAGGTCAACAAGACGATAAAGAGCGAATCCCTCAAGAACATGCTCCACAAGGCCATCTGTACCGTCACTGGCCACCCCGTGGACGTGGCCAGCGGCACGTTCTTCACCGACGAGGAGGACTTCTGGCTCGACGGCCCGGTACCTCTGTCATGGGAACGCACATGGTACAGCCGCAGCGACTACCGGGGTCCTCTGGGCAACGGGTGGCACCACGCCTACGACATGGGCATCGTCGCGGACACGGAAGAAGGCACGCTGACGCTCCGCATGAGTGACGGCATCCCGGTGGCCTTCCCGCTGCCGACAGCGGAAGAACCCTCGTTCATCCTCTCCGAGCGCAAGGAGGCCCGTCTGGAACAGGACGGCTGCTACTGCGTGTGGGACATGGCCGAGGACCTCTACTACCGCTTCACGCGCAAGGAGTACGATTCCGTGCGCCTGCTTGAGAGCGTGACCGACTGCAACGGTCTCGGCATCCGCTTCGAGTACACGAAAGAGGGATTGCTGCACTCCATTACAGACAGTGCGGGCCGCCGTCTGAGGGTGGAGCACGACACGAGGAGCGGACGCATCCTTGAGATATGCGGCCCGCATCCGGAAGATCCGGAGAAAGAGATTACCCTCGCCTCCTACGAGTACGACGCCGACGGCAACATGACCCTCCAGCGCAACGCGGCAGGCGATGTGATGACATACGAGTATGCCGGAAGGCTCATCGTGAAGGAGACATGGCGCAACGGCCTTGCGTGGTACTTCGAGTACGACGGTACGGGCGTGGGTTCGCGCTGCGTACACACGTGGGGCGACGGCGGCATATACGACCATAAGCTCACGTTCCGAGAGGGAGTGACCGAGGTGCTCGACAGCCATGGTGGGCTGACGGTGTACCACCACCGTGGCGGCCTTGTGTGGAAGAAGGTCGATGCCAACGGCGGGGAACACCTGTGGCGTTATGATGACAGCCGCCAGCTCCTCGCGCAGACAGACCCGCTCGGTAACAGCACCCTGTACAAATATGACCGCTGGGGGAACTGCACCGACAGCTCCGACCCGTGCGGCGGCAGCGTGTCCGCCGTGTACCCCGGCAAGGGGGGGCTGCGCAACCGTCCCATATCCGTTACCACTCCGGACGGCGGCACGTGGGAGTTCGGCTATGACCGCTCCGGCAATCCGGTGAGCCGCACCAACCCCGAAGGTGCCGTCACGAGGATGACCTACCGCGACGGTGCGGTGGCATCGGTGAAAGACCCCTACGGTGTGGTAACGAAACTCGCCTATGACCGTTTCCGCAACCTCACGGAGGCATCCGACAGCCGGGGGAACACCTCGCTGTACGGCTACGACCTGCTGGGCAGGTGCGTGAGCGTCACCAACCCCAAGGGGGCGGTGCAGAAAAGGGAATACGACCCTGTGGGCCGCGTGGTGCACGTGCTCGACTTCGACGGCAACGACATACGCCTGTCCTACGACGGGATAGACAACCTCACCGAATACCGTGACAACGTCCAGCACGTGGAGTACGGTTACTCCGGCATGTGGAAACTGACAAGGCGTCGCGACCACCGGGGCGTGGTGAACTTCCGCTATGACCGGGAGGAACGCCTGCGCCGTGTGACAAACGAGAAGCTCCAGAGCTACGAGTTCACCCTCGACGCTGTGGGAAACGTCACCGCCGAGAAGGGTTTCGACGGGGCCGTCCGTCATTACCTGCGTGACAGGGGCGGACGTGTCGTCAGGGAGACACTGCCATCGGGAACGGAAAGGGAATACGGCTATGACACCTGCTCGCGCGTGACGCGCGTCTCATACCCCACGGCTGGCGACCCCGACCAGACCTACGCCTACGGGCTGTCCGGCAGGCTGGTGCAGGCATCGAGGGGGGAAAGCACGGTGGAGTTCGCGTACAACTCCCTGGGACTTCCCGTCCGGGAGACGGCTGACGGCAACACCATACTCCGCACCTACGACCATACCGGCAGGATACTCACGCTCGACAGCACGACGGGGGCCTCGCTGCGCTACACCCGCAACGGATACGGGGAGCTTGAGGGGTTCACGGCCACCGGCGGCAGCGATGCCGACGGCGCAGGCTCGTGGGAATCCTCACACCGCCACGACACGCTGGGCTTCGAGGTGGAGCGCATCCTTCCGGGAGGCGTCGTCCGCTCGTTCGCCTACGACGACATAGGCCGTCTGGTGGATGCCCGCATACGCAAGGACTCGCGCACACGGCATATGCGCCGCTACCGCTGGGGAGTCGCCGACAGGCTGTTGTCCGTGGAGGACAGCAGGCGTGGCGAGACCCGCTACTCCTACACCCCGACGGGGCAGCTCGACAGGGCGGAATACCCCGACGGCAGGGAGCAGTGGAGAAAGAGCGACCCGGTGGGGAACCTGTATCCCGACCCGGACATGAAGCTGCGCCGCTATCTCAGTGGCGGACGGCTGGAGCAGGACGGTGAATGGCACTGCGAGTACGATGCTGACGGCAACCTGACGGAACGCTACCTCGGCACGGGAAAGTGGCTTGACGGCAAGAAGGACCGCTGGAGATACCGGTGGAACGCCGACGGCTCCCTGGCAAAGGTGGTGCGGCCCGACAAGAGGGAGGTGGAGTTCACATACGACGCGCTCGGGCGCAGGCTCTCCAAGAGCTTCGGCACGACAGTGACGCGGTGGGTGTGGAACGGCAACGTGCCGCTGCACCAGTGGAAGCAGCGCAGGGAATACTCCGTCATGGAGGACAGGTGGAACACGGACACGGAACGCCATGACATGACGGTATGGCTCTTCGACGAGGAGTCGTTCGTACCGATGGCAATGATAAAGGAAGGCAGGTCCTACTCGATACTGACCGACCAGCTCGGAACGCCGACGGAGGCATACGATGCCGATGGCAACGAGGTGTGGAGCCGGATGCTCGACATGGACGGGAATGTCATCGAGGAGACGGGCAACAAGGGAATGGTGCCGTTCCTGTTCCAAGGACAGTATTATGACCGTGAGACAGGACTGGCATATAACAGGTTCAGGTACTATGAACCAAAGACTGGAAACTACATCAGCCAAGACCCCATAGGTTTGGCGGGTGGTAATCCTACGCTATACGGATATGTTTTCGACCCCAATACACAAATTGACCCGTTGGGATTGGATTGTGGAAAGAAAAAGATAACAGCAATAGCACCATATTATCCTCCCAATGATGGTGCTTTAGGTAAAAGTAAAAGAATCTTTTTAATGCCTGGCGACAAAGTGGATAGATTTGGAAATGATACTGGAAAATATTTATCTCCCAAAGGAACTCCATTTGAAATGCGTGCATTACCACCAAATAATACGGGAAAATACAATGTATATGAAGTTATCAAACCGTTCGAGGTTGAAGCTTCTACTATTGCTCCTGCATTTGGTAAAATTGGATTGGGTACACAGTACAAAACATCTGTTCCAATCAAAATATTAGTTAAACGAGGTATATTGAAACCTGTATAGTTATGAACATTATAGAATTAAAGGCAAAATTAAACGAATTAGGGGTTGAGCCTAATGAATATTCACTTGAAGGTTCTGTTGCCAATTGGAATACTATTGTCCTATATAAAAATTATAGCATATGGGAAGTTTTTTATATAGATGAACGAGGGAACAGAGATGATAAACATACTTTTCATAGTGAAAATGAAGCTTGTGAATACATTTATGAGGAATTTAAAAGACTTGTAAACAGCTAATAGTATATCAAGATTCTGAAATAATTAGGTTATGAAATCGAGATTTAGACAATGCCTAAATCTCGATTTTGTTTTTTATAGTAAAGCCATATTAACAGATAAAAACAACCTCTCACAAAAAAGTTATCAACAGGTATTTTATCGTTTTTCCCTCTTTTCTTCCGATAGTTTTAAGGGATTGGGTCATGCTTTGTTTTTCATGTATATTTGTCCGTTTTTCTCTTTCTTTTTTAGTCTGATGATTGGGGCTTTCTTTATTCAGTCTATTCAAGGGAGGTAACAGGTATGAAGCTATTGAACAACTCAGGGATCGGTCTATAAGGATAAGTACAAGAAGTATTTCTTTTAACAAAAATGCGTGACATCAAAAGGAGGGGATAAATAGAGATTACCCCTGCCAAAAACTGATACTTTTAAATTTACTGATTCTGTTTTCTTGATTGGGGGCTTTCATACGTTACAGATAGTCAAAAAGAACATGCCCTATCCATGGTTCATTAGGGTATGTTCTTGCATGGCTAATTCTATTTGGGGGCTTTCTTTTCTGCAAGACAAGGAGTTTTGCTCTTTATTGATTCAGTTTCCTTTCTTGCTCTATCTGTACCCGTTGCCGTTCTATCTCTTTTTTGAGTTCCTGTTCTGTCGGCAGATAAAGCATGTATTTGGACGCAAAAATCTGGTTGCTGTCATTGAGCAGGCTATATTTTACAATGGTCTTGTCTTTTTCGGTACACAGGATAAGCCCGATTGTCGGATTATCGGTTTCCTGCCGCATCTTGTCCTCAAAATAGCGTACATACATATCCATCTGACCGATGTCCTGATGGGTAAGCGGTTCGGCTTTCAAGTCTATGATTAAAAAGAATTTGAGTATATAGTTATAAAATACCAAGTCCGCATAAAAGTGTTTGCCCGTGTCGGTGGTAAGTCGGTACTGGCGACCCACAAAAGCGAAGCCCTTGCCTAATTCCTGCAAGAAGTTCTGCAACTTATCTATAATTGCCTGTTCCAGTTCATTCTCCCTAAAGTCCGTATTATCCTTTAAGCCTAAAAATTCCAGTACATAAGGGTCTTTGATAATGTCTTTCGGCTCTTGCCTGATTTCTTTTTCAGCAGCTTCATCCTTGACTATTTGGGTATTGTGGCTCATAAGCATCCGTTCGTAATAGAGGTTGCCGATTTGCCGTTCAAGCGTTCTCGTACTCCAGTTGCAATCTATGGTTTCCTGCATGTAAAACAACCTTGCCTGCTCGTTCCCTACTTTTAAAAGCAGGCGGTAATGTGTCCAACTCAATTCAGGACGCAGTGCGTCACATTTTGGATAAACGAGGTAAAAGTTACGCATGTGGCGCAGGTTACTTTCATCAAAGCCACGGCCATGTTTTTTAGTCAGTTTTTGGGATAATTGTTTGAGAACCTGTTTGCCATATTCCGCCCTTTCTTTTCCCTTTTGTTCATCTTCGACGATTACTCTGCCGATATGCCAGTATGCCCTGACCATCGTAATATTGGCGGTACGGTAAACCGCAGCACGTGCCTCTTCGATTATTTGGTTAATCGTGTCGTAAAGGGTACTGATTCCTTTTGTTATTTCTCCATTTGTCACCATGTCATTCCAATAATTTGTACGCAAAGGTAGTAATTTAAAACGACTTGAAAACAAGGGGATTACTTTCTTTCATGCTCCGCAGGAATAGAGGGACCTTCTTTATCGGGGCTTTCCTGTAATCGGATAAAAGGGAATGTAGCAACCCTATAAAAACAGAATGCTGTTTTGACATGTTTTTTCAATGAAATAAAATCCCGTTTATAGAACCGAAAAATCCCTTAAAACTATCGGAAGAAAAGAGGGAAATGGTTGTCAGTCATCCCTTTGTGTTAATAACTTCATTTTCATTTCTCGTATAATCTGTGTTATTTCGTGCCTGACATTTAAACAATTACAGCATGAAGAATTTACAGATTACAAACTCCCGTTTCATCACCTATACAGATGACCTGTTAACGGTTGATGTGCTGGGCGGAGTGGATTTATCACAAGTGGAACGCATGGTTTGCACGCTCCGCATCACGTACAATGACTATCCGCCACAGCGCACCACATTGGATTTATACAATGACAACCAAACCGACAAGCTTCAAAGAACCCTTTGTGACAAATGGGGGCTGAAACTCCTCGAAGCCAGCCGCAGCCTTTCCACCCTTACCTTGCAGTTGGAGGAATACCGCCTGCAACAGTTGCGTTACACGGGCAAAGTCCCGCAACAGGCTTTTTCTCCGAGCGAGGAAGACAAACGCAGGGCAGTACATTTTCTTTCGGAAAAGAACCTGTCGGGCAGTCTGACAGAGCAACTGAACACCATCGGCATTTTGGGTGAAGACCGTAATGCCCTTATCCTGTTCTTGGCGTTGGCGTCGCACAAGTCGGCCAATCCCTTTTCGGTTTTGTGTCTGGCAAAATCGGGTATCGGCAAAAGTTATATCCTGCAAAAGCTCTCGGAGTGTATGCCCGACGGCTCGTTCTCGTTCCACAGCCGTATATCGGCAAACGCCCTGTACTACTTCGACAGCGGGGATATTAACGGCAAAGTCCTTTTTGTCGAGGATTTGGAATGGACTACACAGATGTTGCAACCGTTGGCAACGCTCCAAACGCAGGGACGGTTGGTAAATACACGTGCCACCAAGGACAAAGACGGGATGCTGCACTCCACGACCTTTGAAGTGGTTGCCAGACTCTGTCTGATAGCCTGTGCCTACTCCGACAAGAATTTTGAGGAGCTCGGTCTGCCGTTCCTGTGCCTGCACCTGAACCACAGTCCCGCCCAAGACCTTGCCGTTATGGAGTATCAGAAGAAGTGCAGGGCGGGACAGATAAGAACCGAAGATATTGCCCGAGCCCAGCACCTTTTAAAATGCGTGATTGCCTCGCTGCAAAACATCAGTGTTGTCAATCCGTATGCCACATTGATAAACCTGCCTCAAGATATAGCCTATCCCCGCAAATCGCTGTTGCTGCTCCTTAACTTTATCGAAGCGATCACTTTCTTTTTCCAATACCAAAGGGAACGGCTGACCGACACCGATACGGGAGAGATATTTATCCGCACCCATCCGCAGGATATTGAAATGGCGTTTGCCCTGCTCAAAAACACGCTGTTCAGGCGGGCTGATGAACTGAGCACGTCCGTAAGAGGCTTTTACAAGTGGCTTACGGAGTATCTGCAACAGGCAAAGACCACACAGTTCACCGCTTTGGATATACGCAAGACCAAACCGATACATCCCCGCACGCTGAACCGTTATTTGCAGGAGTTAAAGCTGTTTTCATACATCCAAGTGGCAGGCGGAAACAAACACAGGGAGGGATTTATTTACAAACTTACGGACTTCGGAAATCAAAAGGAGGTGCAGGGACGTATCGAACAGGAGATGCAAGCCACTTTAAAAGATGTCTGGAATGCTTACCGTAAAGAGCAGAATCCGCCGACAGAACCCGAGCAAAAAGCAGAATCCGAACAAGAACCGTCAACGGGATTAAGTGCGGAATCACCGCAAAAGCCCTCAAAGCGTAAACGCATTGACGACAAAGAGGAATATACCCTTAAATTGCTTTTGGAACTTGAAGCCCGAAGCCCTGACCGGGAATATATTCCAGCCGATTTTACCACCCTGACAGGCAGAAGTCAAATCACCGAAGCCCGCTATTTAAAACGTCTTTGGCAGCAGGGAAAACTCAAACGGGAATGGAAAAACCGACAGTATTATTATACCCTCGCTGCGACAGGCAGTAAGACAGTAAGCCAATCCCCGATGACCGACCCGCAAACCGTTTTATAACAAGCCTTTGGGAGTAGGACGACGCAAAAAAAGAAATTTATGAATGAAAAGATGCAACCCAAGAGAATGGAAGATTTTAAAAACTATTTACAGCAGCAAGACAAAAGCCCTGTAACGATAAAAGAATACGCAAGACAAGTCAGTCTTTTTATATCGTGGTACGGCGACCAAGATACGATAAACGTACAGAAGAAAGACATTTTAAACTATTTAAGCTACCTAAAACACCATAAGAACCATCAAGCCGTAAGCAGTAATCACGGACTTATCGCCCTGCGACATTACTTTGACTGTCTTGTCGGGCAGGGGATTATCTGTCTTAATCCCACCGCACTCATCAAACTGCGGGGAATTAAAAAACGGCGTTTGCATTACATCTACACTCCTGAAGAACTGACCGAACTTGCCGACAGCTATTATCAGCTCTATGTAAAAGCGGCGGAAGAAAAATCCTTGTCGGGCATACGTCCAACCCTTTATAAAGAGAGCTGTCACACCAAGACCCGTAACCATGTGATGTTGCTGTTCTTTATACATCAAGGCTTGACCACAAGGGAAGTGTTACATCTACAAACCGAAGATATAGACCTGTACAAAGCCACCGTAACGGTACAGACCACCACCAGAGGCAGGGACAGAACCCTGCCGTTGCACGCCACGCAAACAGGTATGTTAATACACTACATAAACGAAGTACGCCCCCTGCTGACAAACAAAACACAAAACAACACGTTGTTCTTGCCTGTCCGACAGGGGAACGGTGAAAAGCACGCCGCACGGGCGTTGATACAACTTACGACAGCCCTCAAATGTATAGACCGCCACTTTGCCACCCTCGCACAGATAAGGGCTTCGATTATCACGTATTGGATAAAAACATACGGCTTGCGTAAAGCTCAATATATGGCGGGGCATAAAAGTATCGTCAGCACGGAGGAGTACCTGCCCAACCACATCGAAGACCTTGCCGATGACATAACAAAGTTTAATCCGTTCTAAAACAATGAACACGCATTTTAAGGCAATACACGAACAGTACGTTTTTTGGTTGGAGACGTTGGGATTTACCCCCGAAACGGTCTGTAACTACGGTTATAGGGTAACGGATTTTTTTCTGTGGCTCGAAAGCAAAGACATTACCCACATTGTTCAAGTCGAACAAAAGCATATCAACGATTTTTTTGACTGCCAACAGACCCGCCCCAATACCAAGTTTAAGGGCAGAACGTTGAGTGCTTCCTATCTGAACGATTATTTTACCGCCACAGACAAGTTATGCGAGTTCCTGCACCAAATGGGGGCACGGACATCACTTGTTCCTGCCAACCGCCGTATCGCCATGGACGAATCCCAAAGGATACGCCGAATAGAGCCTTTTACGGTGGAAGAAATAAAAATACTGCAAGAGGCTATCAACCACCTGTACCCGCATTTAGACCACGAACACAGGCAACTCAAACAGGAGCAGTTGAAGTTGGTTTTTGTACTTTTCTACGCCTGCGGATTGCGTTTAAGCGAGGGATATAACCTTACGCCCGCAGAAATAGACTTCAATAGAAAAACGATTTTTATACGGCAGGGCAAAGGCTACAAGGACAGGATAGTACCGATGAGCGACAACGTGTACAAAGCCTTGCAGCACTATATTTACAACTTCCGCAATCAAATCAGGTGCGGGCATGACCGCCTTTTTGTGCAGAAGAAAATAACCCTGTCGGTGGATTTGCACTATTTACATCAGCAATGCGATAACGAAGAGATTAAACGCAAGCGGCTACACTTCCATGTTTTACGCCACTCCATAGCTACACATCTGTTACAGAACGGCATGAGCGTGGAGAATATCGCTCGATTTTTGGGACACGGCTGTTTGGAAAGCACACAGATTTATACGCATATCATAAACCGATAATCCGACTTTTTTATTACCTTTGTCCGCAGGAAGCTGTTTTTGGCTTTTTGCGGATTTTTTGTGTTCTTTGAGTTCGTTTTGGACTGTGAGGCAGTGCGGGAACTGTTTTTTTTATCTCTGACCTTAAAGTTTTGAGAGTTTAAAGAACGGAAGTATAAGGAGTTCAGGTACTATGAACCAAAGACTGGAAACTACATCAGCCAAGACCCCATAGGTTTGGCGGGTGGTAATCCTACGCTATACGGATATGTTTTCGACCCCAATACACAAATTGACCCGTTGGGATTGGATTGTGGAAAGAAAAAGATAACAGCAATAGCACCATATTATCCTCCCAATGATGGTGCTTTAGGTAAAAGTAAAAGAATCTTTTTAATGCCTGGCGACAAAGTGGATAGATTTGGAAATGATACTGGAAAATATTTATCTCCCAAAGGAACTCCATTTGAAATGCGTGCATTACCACCAAATAATACGGGAAAATACAATGTATATGAAGTTATCAAACCGTTCGAGGTTGAAGCTTCTACTATTGCTCCTGCATTTGGTAAAATTGGATTGGGTACACAGTACAAAACATCTGTTCCAATCAAAATATTAGTTAAACGAGGTATATTGAAACCTGTATAGTTATGAACATTATAGAATTAAAGGCAAAATTAAACGAATTAGGGGTTGAGCCTAATGAATATTCACTTGAAGGTTCTGTTGCCAATTGGAATACTATTGTCCTATATAAAAATTATAGCATATGGGAAGTTTTTTATATAGATGAACGAGGGAACAGAGATGATAAACATACTTTTCATAGTGAAAATGAAGCTTGTGAATACATTTATGAGGAATTTAAAAGACTTGTAAACAGCTAATAGTATATCAAGATTCTGAAATAATTAGGTTATGAAATCGAGATTTAGACAATGCCTAAATCTCGATTTTGTTTTTTATAGTAAAGCCATATTAACAGATAAAAACAACCTCTCACAAAAAAGTTATAAACAACTACTGTTACTATGGGGATTCTTTTTTGTATTTGCCCCGACAATCCTGTTTTTTGAAATTCAGAATGACACGGGCAAGGGAATTATCAATGTCACACTAGCTTATCTCATAGGACAATATCTGAAGACCTATGGTCTTCCGGAAAACATGAAACGACATAGCCGGGAAATCTTGTCAGGCAGCCTTGCCGGTATTTTTATACTGAATACCCTGCTTACAGCAATGAGTGGAAATATCATACTGAGATTCGCCCGAGATAATAATCTACTGATTATCATCGCCTCTATCATGATTTTCTACCAGTTTACCCGGTGGCATTTTTCATCCCGCATCATCAATTACCTAGCAGGATACGTTTTTGCCTTATATATGCTTCAAGGACTTCTTATCCACTGTTTACAACCCTGGTATACCCCTTATGCAGACAGCAACCTACTTGTTCTGTATTTTATGGGAACACTTGTTTCTATCTGTCTGACGACGCTTGTTATAGAATGGAGCAGACGGCTGCTATTAGGAAAAATAGAAAACAAATTGGCAAATGCCATAGAAAGAAGAGGAGCAAAAATAAAAATGTTTGCAGATAATCATTAAAACAATGATTTATTTCCGTAACTCATAATTTCAAAATCTCCAATGGAACCCCTCCTATCTGAGCTGCCATATCCGAAAATGAACTCTGAAAAGAACCATATATTTTTTGTGTACGAGCCAATGTGTACATATCCGTGATACCCTCCCTTATTCCCTCCAAAGATCCACGGTCTGCCTTTTTTCCGGAACAGAATATCCGGTCACCATAACGCTCTTTCATTTCCCGCTTCACCTCTTCCGAATCTGTAGCCAAATAGATAGCCACCTTGCCGTCCTCTTTTATCTTCTCATCTAATTTCTGATAGAACAACTCGATAGGGCTTTGCCTGATAGAAGCCAGATTATCTGTACGACGGATATGCACACCAATCATAGCATCCGAAAAATTCCGACAACGGTTTTCTACCTCTTCCATAATCTCGTCTACCGGAACAAACAACCGACTGATCCACGCATAATCATAAAGTTGGAAAGAGAT
>OKYP01000324.1_pt1 | contig 13354 bp, 9 predicted proteins | sample 1608611 | NCBI WGS metagenome assembly OKYP01 (sample SAMN02674964, study PRJEB24791) | human gut metagenome, SKBSTL008 | isolation source: stool | host: Homo sapiens | place: USA | reverse complement strand
TAATAATACAAGTTTATATTGCAGAAAAAAGCTGTTGTTCGTGAGAGGCTGGGAATAATGATTGAGTGGAAACAAATGACGATGCAGGAAGCAGAGAATAAAATGGAGGTGCTTCGGGAGATTTTTGATGTAGTCCGTCTCCTGAAAGGGAGTGATCTGAAGACTTCCGGAATGGAAAGTAAGCTTGCAGGAAGAGAAAATCTTTGCCAGTGTTATGCTTTCTGGAATAAAGATAAAAGATGTGAGAATTGTATTTCCCTTAAAGCACTGGAGGAGAAGAAACAGACATCCAAAATTGAATTTCTTGATTCTGATATGTATCAGGTATTTGCAAGGTATCTGGAGATTGACAGTGAGCCTTATGTAATGGAAATGCTGAAAAAGCTGGACGAGAACACGCTGACAGATGAGAAAGGATATGAAAAACTGACGGAAAAGCTGACAGTATATAGCGAAAAGCTGTATAAGGATGTGCTGACAGGGGCGTATAATCGCAGATATTTTGAGGAAAAAGTCAAAAATATGTCTTTGAATGCCGGAGTTGCAGTTATCGATCTGGATGATTTCAAATTGTTCAATGACACTTATGGTCATGATGGAGGAGACCTGGTACTGACAACCGTAGTGAATGTAATTCGGCATTATATCCGTCGTACGGATATTCTGGTGCGCTATGGAGGAGATGAATTTCTGCTGATCCTGCCCGGAATTGAGAAGGAAGTCTTTTCACAGAAGCTCCGTATGATCCAGGAGAAGATCCATGCGACGCATATTCCGGGTTTTAATCGTCTGAAGCTTTCAGTGAGCATTGGTGGAGCTATGTTTACCCATGGCAGATTGGAGGAAGCAATCACCAAAGCAGACAGACTTATGTATATGGCCAAGGGACATAAAAATATAGTAGTGACCCGGTGGGAGCAGAAGCAAAATACAGACAAGATGGAAAAAAGAAACCTGCCTCAGCTTCTGGTTGTTGATGATTCTGAAATGAACCGTGAGATACTTAAGGAAATTCTGGGAAAAGAATACCGGATACTGGAGGCCTGTGACGGGGAAGAGGCTCTGAAGATGTTAGAGCAGTATGGAACTGAAATCTCATTGGTCCTGTTAGATATTATTATGCCCAAAATGGATGGATTTGAAGTACTCGCCTATATGAACAGAGATAAATGGATCGAGGATATACCGGTGATCATGATTTCCAGTGAAGGATCAGAGAGTTATATCCGCCGTGCCTACGAACTGGGGGCTTCGGATTATATAAGCAGACCATTTGATGCTAAGGTGGTATATCAGCGGGTTATCAATATGATCAAGCTTTATGCCAAGCAAAGGCGTCTGATCCATTTGGTAACAGATCAGATTTATGAAAAAGAGAAAAACAACCGTATGATGACCGGGATTCTCAGTCAGATTGTAGAGTTCCGAAATGGTGAAAGCAGGCTTCATGTGTTGCATATTAATATTCTGACTCAGCTTTTGCTGGAGAAATTGATGCGAAAATCAGAGAATTACGATCTTTCCTGGTCTCAGCAGCATATGATCGCCACAGCTTCCGCACTTCATGATATCGGTAAGATTGGAATTGACGAAAAAATTCTGAATAAACCCGGAAAGCTTACAAAGGAAGAATTTGAAGCCATGAAACAGCACACGATCATAGGTGCCCGGATGCTTGACAGTCTGGAAATGTATCATGATGAAGAGATGATGAAATATGCCTACGAAATATGCCGCTGGCATCATGAACGTTATGATGGAAAAGGATATCCGGATGGTTTGAAGGGAGAAGAAGTCCCCATATCTGCACAGGTGGTATCACTGGCAGATGTGTATGATGCCCTGGTAAGTGACCGGGTATATAAGAAAGCATATTCTCATGAGAAGGCAATGGAAATGATCCTGAATGGAGAATGCGGAATGTTTAATCCTCTTCTTTTGGAATGTCTGGTGGAAATTCAGGATAAAGTGTGCAAGGAACTTGGTATTAAAGGTGTGAATGAATGTCTGGAATATCTGGAAGAGAGAAACTGATAAAATCCCCCTGAAAAGAGCTTAAACTCAGCGATGGGGTGTACATTTCTGTAGATCTGAATGAATTAAAATGGGAAGACAGAGTGATCAAGTTGAACGTGCAGCCTGCAGCAGTGGGAAATCAATAAATTTCTATCAGATCAGAAGGATGCAGAGAATGTTGCGGCTTTGAAAATAATAAATGGTCATTACAGAGATCGATTCATGAAATGCAAAAATATTTTGTAAAAAATTTTCCTGAGTATCTTGACAGGGAATAAATAATCCTTTATAGTATAGCACAGATTTGGTGTGTTACTGGACAGGCAGGCATTAACCGGTCATAAATGTTATTTTTTAATGTTTATGGGGGTTAGTGCCTTTTTTTGATGTATTTTATGTGGTAAAACGCGGAATAATCATATGTCAGAAGGTTTTAATCTCCCGGAAACAAGACGGTTTATTCGCACGAATAAGGAAAAGGAGACAAAAGAACATGAAAGACAAGATTTTTGGAGTTTTGCAGCGTGTGGGAAGATCCTTTATGCTTCCGATCGCAATTCTCCCTGTTGCAGGTTTGTTGCTTGGTATCGGCAGTTCCTTCACAAATGAAACAACTATCGCTACCTATGGATTGCAGAAGATCCTGGGAAGTGTACTGATTTTAGGAGGTGCGGCGAGATAGACGAGGAAATGAAACAGAAGCTGAATGAGATGCATGTAGGCAGGCTGATACATATTTTATCCCATACAATGAAACGGCATAATCCGGCAGAGGTGATGGAGAATGACGATCTGACGACCATGCAGAAGCATGTGCTGAAATTTATCCTTCTGGAAACCATGCACAGAGATCTCTATCAGAAAGATATTGAAGAGGAATTCCAGATCAGGAAACCTACAGTGACAGGGATCCTGAAGCTGATGGAGAAGAACGGTTACATTTACAGAGAGAGTGCGAAACAGGATGCACGCCTGAAACAGATCATTCCCACAGAGAAAGCAGAGAAGATCCGTCCTGCAATCTTAAAGAGTATTGAAGAAGGCGAAGTCAAAATGCTCCGGGGAATTCCGAAGGAGGATGTGGAACTGTGCAAACAGGTTCTCTGGCAGATGTATGAAAACCGGAAAAAATCCTGCGATAGCAGGAATGATTTTTAACAGAAATAACGAGACATAAGGAGGACATTGACGAAGATGAATAAAAAACTTTTACGTTCAGTCCGGGAATACAAGAAGCAGTCTGTACTGGCTCCGGTCCTTGTAATCCTGGAAGTACTGATGGAAGTTCTGATTCCTCTGGAGATGGCGAAGATTATCGACGTAGGTATTGCAAACGGAGATATGAGCTATATCATCCAGCGTGGAGTCATCCTTGTTGCAATGGCAATGCTTTCCCTGTTCTTCGGCGTACAGGCCGGAAATATGGCGGCAGTTGCAGCAGCAGGATATGCGAAGAATTTACGACACGATATTTTTTATAAGGTGCAGGATTTTTCCTTTAAAAATATCGACCACTTTTCAACATCAGGTCTGGTCACACGACTGACCACTGATATCACAAATGTACAGCAGGCATACATGATGAGTATCCGCCTTCTTGCCAGGGCACCGTTTATGATCATCCTGTCATGGATTATGACACTGACGATCAACAAACCGATCGCAATGCTTTTCCTGATAGTTGTTCCTGTCCTTGGCGGTACACTGATCTTTATTGCGAAAAAGGCACATCCGCATTTCATCAAGGTCTTTGATGAATATGACAACCTGAACAATTCCGTTCAGGAGAATGTAAATGCCTCACGTGTAGTTAAGGCTTTCGTAAGAGAGGACTATGAGATTGAGAAATTCCATGGAATTTCCAGATATGTTTATGATCTGTTTACTAAAGCAGAGAAAATCGTTGCATGGAACTCACCGGTTATGATGTTTGCCATGTATACTGTAATCATTATCATTGTTGTAATTGGCGGAAGAGGAATTGTTCTCGGTGGCATGGAAACCGGTGAGCTGACAAGTATCATTGTCTACGCACTTCAGATTCTCATGTCCCTGAACATGGTAACTTTCGTGTTTGTTATGATCATGATAGCAGAAGCATCTACAGACCGTATTGTAGAGGTTCTGGATGAAGTTCCTGAGATGCAGGATAAAGCTGATGCAGTAAAGAATGTGGCAGATGGTTCCATTGACTTTAATCATGTAGATTTCAGCTATGCAGGAGAGGGAGGAAATCTTTCCCTGAAGGATGTAAATCTTCATATTAAATCCGGTCAGACAGTAGGTATCATCGGCGGAACCGGAAGTGCAAAGTCTACCCTGGTGCAGCTGATCCCCAGACTCTATGATGTCACAAAGGGTAATGTCCAGGTGGGAGGCGTGGATGTACGCAACTACAATCTGGAAGTACTTCGTGACCAGGTTTCCATGGTACTTCAAAAAAATGTGCTGTTCTCAGGAAGCATCTATGACAATATTCGCTGGGGTGATGAACATGCCAGTGAGGAAGAAGTTCGGAGGGTCTGTAAGCTGGCCCAGGCAGATGGATTCGTCAGTGAGTTCCCGGATGGCTACGATACAATGATCGTTCAGGGCGGTAACAACGTATCCGGCGGTCAGAAGCAGCGTCTGTGTATTGCAAGGGCTCTTCTCAAGAAACCGAAGATCCTGATCCTGGATGACTCTACCAGTGCAGTAGATACAAGAACAGATGCCCTGATACGTAAGGCTTTCCGCGAGGAGATCCCGAACACAACAAAGATTATTATCGCACAGCGAGTTTCTTCTATTGAAGATGCAGATCAGATCATCGTACTGGATGACGGTAAGATCGCAGGTGTGGGTACTTCAGAAGAACTGCTGAAGACAAATGATATTTACAGAGAAGTATATGAATCACAGGTCAAAGGAGGCGGAGACGATGAATAAGAAGAAAAAATTAGATCAGAACACCATCCAAACTGCCAAAAGACTTCTGAAATATATGACAGGAACCCATAAGATACAGTTTATCATCGTATTTATCTGCATCTTTATCAGTTCCGCAGCAAGTATTGCAGTATCCCTGTCCTTGAAATTTCTGCTGGATGACTTTATCATCCCGCTGATCGGACAGACAGATCCGAACTTTGCAGAACTCTATAAGGCACTTGCAGTCCTTGGCTGTATTTTTGCACTTGGTGTGATTGCCACATTTATTTATACCCGAATGATGGTTTATATCGGTCAGGGTGTGCTTAAAAGTGTCCGTGATGATATGTTCGAGCATATGCAGACTCTTCCGATCCGCTATTTCGACCAGAATACAAACGGATCTGTCATGAGCCTCTATACCAACGATACAGATACCCTGCGACAGATGATCAGCCAGGCGATCCCGCAGGCACTGATGGCGCTGTTTACGATCGTGGTTACCTTTATTTCCATGTTACTGTTAAGTCCGCTGCTTACGATTCTGGCAGTTGTGATCATCTTTATCATGCTGAAGGTTACTAATAAGATTGGTTCCAACAGTGGCAAATATTTCATCCGTCAGCAGGTATCTCTGGCAGATGTGACCGGTTTCGTGGAAGAACGAATGAATGGTCAGCGTGTGGTAAAAGTTTTCAACCACGAAGATAAATCAAAAGAAGAATTCGACAAACTCAATGAAGCACTTTTCGAGAGCTCTGCAAATGCCAATAAATACGGAAATATGATGGGACCTGTGATCGGTAACATCGGTAACCTGCAGTTCGTACTGACAGCAGTACTTGGGGGACTTCTCTCTGTAACAGGTGTGGGCGGCATCACCCTTGGTGTTATGGCTTCCTATTTACAGTTCACCAAGAGCTTTACCCAGCCATTTATGCAGGTGGCACAGCAGTTCAACGCCATCGTTATGGCACTTGCAGGTGCAGAACGTATCTTCAGGCTCATTGACGAGAAGCCGGAAGAGGATGAAGGTTACGTAGAACTTGTTAATGCAAGAAAGGATGCCAGCGGCAATATCACAGAATGCAAAGAGAGAACAGGCATGTGGGCATGGAAACATCCACATTCTGCAGATGGTTCCGTTACTTATACAGAACTGACAGGAGATGTCCGATTCGAAGATGTTACATTCGGATATAACCCGGATAAAGTTATTCTGAAAGACATCAGCCTCTTCGCCAAACCGGGACAGAAACTTGCTTTCGTAGGCTCTACAGGTGCAGGAAAGACAACCATCACAAATCTGATCAACCGTTTCTACGATATTCAGGAAGGTAAGATCCGTTACGATGGAATCAATATTACCAAGATTAAGAAGGATGACCTGAGACGTTCTCTGGGAATCGTACTTCAGGATACTCACCTGTTTACAGGAACTATTAAAGAAAACATCCGCTACGGTAAACTGGATGCCACAGATGAGGAAGTATACGAGGCAGCAAGACTGGCTCATGCAGACCAGTTTATCAAAATGCTTCCAAAAGGATATGATACCATGTTAAGCGGAGACGGTGAGGAACTGTCCCAGGGACAGCGCCAGCTTCTCTCCATTGCAAGAGCAGCAGTAGCCAATCCGCCTGTACTGATCCTGGATGAAGCAACTTCAAGTATTGATACCCGTACAGAGAGTATTGTACAAAAAGGTATGGATAACCTTATGAAAGGCCGTACTGTATTTGTGATCGCCCATCGACTTTCAACCATCAGAAACAGCGATGCCATCATCGTACTGGATCATGGAAAGATCATTGAAAGAGGCGACCATGAAGACCTCATTAAGTTAAAAGGAACTTATTATCAGCTTTATACCGGTAAGCTGGAATTGTCATAAGGAACTATCAGAAAGACTGCAATTATTTCAGAACATGAATAATTGTGGTCTTTCTTTGCGGGCGTTGCGTTTTCTGCGTTATAATGCTATGATCGTACAGGTATGTGGATCACAGATGATGAAGTTCCGGTTTACGGATAAAAAAGAAAAATTATGCAGCAGCAAGGGAGAGATATACGATGGTAAAGATAGATCTGATCACTGGTTTTCTTGGTTCAGGGAAGACGACGTTTATCAGGAAGTATGCGCAGTATCTGATGGATGCTGGTAATAATATTGGAATTCTGGAGAATGATTACGGGGCTGTGAATGTGGATATGATGTTGCTTCAGGATCTGATGGGAGAGAACTGTGAGCTGGAGATGATCTCAGGAGGGTGTGATAAGGACTGCCACAGGAGGAGATTTAAGACGAAACTGATTGCTATGGGTATGTGCGGTTATGACCGTGTGATCGTGGAGCCGTCTGGGATTTTTGATGTGGATGAGTTCTTTGATATTCTTCATGAGGAGCCGTTAAATCGTTGGTATCAGATTGGGAATGTGATTGCAATTGTGGATTCTAAGCTGGAGCGTGATCTGTCAGAGGAGGCGGATTTCATTCTGGCTTCTGAGGTGGCAGATGCCGGATGCATTGTGATGAGCAAGAGCCAGGACGCATCACCCGAGGAAATCCAGGGTACGATTGAGCATGTGAATCAGGCATTGGAGAAGGTTCATTGCAGCAGGAGATTTCATTGTGAAATGAATGGTGTGGATACTGCTAATGTTATCCACAAGAATTGGGATGAGATGTCGAAAGAGGACTTTGACCGGATTGCATCCTGTGGATATGTGATGGCAAGCTACAGGAAACCGGAGTTTGAGGCAGAGGGTGCCTTTACTTCTCTGTACTTTATGAATGTGAAGATGACTGAGAAGGAGCTGCGGGAAGCAGCTGAGAAGATTCTGTCTGATCCTGAATGTGGGCGTGTGTTCCGGATGAAGGGATTTATGAGAGTAGACAGTGACAGCGAAGACGGTTCTGGACTATCTGCATGGGCAGAGTGCGATAGACGGCAGTGGATTGAATTAAATGCTACGAAGAATGAAATTACAATCCGACCGCTTCATGTAGGACAGGAGGTCCTGATCGTGATTGGAGAAGAACTGCATGAGGAGAAAATTAAATCCTATCTGAAAATCTGAGATTTAAATTTACAAAAAGGGCACTTGAAAAATCAGGTGCCCCATTGTATAATCTACTTAGAAGATGACCGGAAGCGTGTTCCGGTTGCCCTCGGTATAATTAATGAGTAAAGAAATTAAGCATCCAACTTTGGGCGGTGGGATGCTTATTTCTTTTTATGTTGATCTATGTAAGTCAATGCCGTAAAAATTACTAACAGTAAAGTAAGAACTTCCATTGTATTCATCGGGCATCACCCTCCTTTCGTGAAACTGGAGGGCAGGGGGCGAAACTTTGCATCCGGGTCTGTTCAATTATACTTGTTCAGTATAACGTGAAAAATAGAAGATATCAAGTACTTTACGTTCTATATTATTAAAAACAAAACAGGGTATGAAGTTCATCGTAATCTGATGAAACTTCATACCCTGTTCATTTATTTTTATGGAGTTTTGTAACCGTAAGGATTATTTGGTAAACAGATCAACCAGATCCTGGCCGTCTTCGTAGCCCTGGCTCTTCAGCTCATTTACGAACCAGTCGTCTACGCCGTCTACAGCTTTCTTGAAGGAATCGATATCCATATCAGCTTTCTCTGTGAAGGTTACGCCGTTTTTGGATTCCCAGCGTTCTTTAATCTCATTGTCGCTGGAACGGTTGATGTAACGTTCATACTCAACTGCCTTCTGGCCACATTCGTCAACAACTGCCTGCTGTTCTGGTGTGAGGCCGTCATAGATATCCTGATTGATGCAGAAGAACAGACAGTCATAAATTGCATCCCACATGGAGCAGTAAGGCTGAACCTCCTGAACGCTTGCTGCGTCGATAGCAGGAAGTGGATTTTCCTCACCTTCAACCGTGTTCTGCTGAAGTGCTGTGTAAGTTTCTGACCAGTTCATGTTTGTGGCATCAGCGCCCCATCTCTTGTAGCATTCCATCAGAAGGTTGGAGCCTGCTACACGAACCTTCAGGTTCTTCATATCGTCTACAGATTTAATCTCATGTTTGCTGTTTGTGATTTCGCGGAAACCGTTCTCTGCAATACCCATGCAGTGGAGTCCGTACTCACTGAGGAGTTCTTTCAGCTTTGCGCCTGCTTCGCCATCGAATTTCGCATCTGCATCCTCATAGGAATCATAGACAAACGGAAGAGAAACAACGTTGAAACGTGGGTCAAATGCAGAGTAGATCAGGTTGGAGTGCATGGAGATCTGAACCGGGTCCCCATTCATCAGAGCCTGAATACCTTCGGACTGGTTACCGTTGGTCAGCTGGTCAGCTGCATAAATATTGACTTTAACCTTTCCGCCTGTAGCTTTTTCCATCAGTTCACCGAACTTACGTCCGCCGTCAGCCCAGGTACTTGTCTCAGTAGTGGAGCAAGCGAAGTTCCAGGTTGTTTCCGGCCAGTCCAGATCACTGTAATCTTCCACTGTATTGAAGGAATCCTTTGTGAAAAGGTCAACCAGATCCTGGGCATCGTCATAGCCCTGGCTCTTCAGTTCGTTTACAAACCAGTCATCGATACCGTCAACTGCTTTTTTGAAGGAGTCGATGTCCATGTCTTCTTTCTCTGTGATTGTTACACCGTTCTGGCTTGCCCAGCGTTCTTTGATCTCGTCATCTCCGGAACGGTTGATGTAACGCTCATATTCAACTGCTTTCTGTCCTGCCTCGTCAACAACTTCCTGCTGTTGTGGTGTGAGACTGTTGTAGATGTTTTCGTTGATACAGAAGAACAGGCAGTCATAAATTGCATCCCACATAGAGCAGTAAGGCTGAACCTCCTGAACACTTGCAGCGTCGATAGCAGGAAGCGGATTCTCCTGACCTTCTACTGTGTTCTGCTGAAGTGCTGTGTAAGTTTCTGACCAGTTCATGTTTGTGGCATCAGCGCCCCATCTCTTGTAGCATTCCATCAGAAGGTTGGAGCCTGCTACACGAACCTTCAGGTTCTTCATATCGTCTACAGATTTAATCTCATGTTTGCTGTTTGTGATTTCGCGGAAACCGTTCTCTGCAATACCCATGCAGTGGAGTCCGTACTCACTGAGGAGTTCTTTCAGCTTTGCGCCTGCTTCGCCATCGAATTTCGCATCTGCATCCTCATAGGAATCATAGACAAACGGAAGAGAAACAACGTTGAAACGTGGGTCAAATGCAGAGTAGATCAGGTTGGAGTGCATGGAGATCTGAACCGGGTCCCCATTCATCAGAGCCTGGATACCTTCGGACTGGTTACCGTTTGTAAGCTGGTCAGCAGCGTAAATGTTGACTTTGACTTTGCCGCCTGTAGCTTTTTCCATCAGTTCACCGAACTTACGTCCGCCATCAGCCCAGGTACTTGTCTCAGTAGTGGAGCATGCGAAGTTCCAGGTCATTTCCGGCCAGTCAAGGTCGCTGTAATCTGCGATTGTGTCAAAGGAGTTATTGCCGTCTCCTGCGTCCTTGGAAGCTGTGTCAGAGGAAGCGGAGGACTGATCACCTGTGTAGGAGCCTTCTTTTGCAAGAGCTTTCGGAAGGAAAGTGGAGGTGATCGGGATGTATGTAACGATCAGAAGAACTGCAACGCAGGCTGCGATCATTGGCACAACTGCCCTTGAGATCTCCTGCAGAGTAACTTCCAGACCTTTTTTGATCTTGATGCTGATTGCTACGAAAAGGTTTACACCTACAGGAGGAGTTACCTGTCCGATTGCAAGGTTTACAGTTGCCATAACACCGAATGCTACTATATCGTATCCAAGAGCCTTACATACAGGAAGCATGATCGGGATGAAGATGTACATAGCGGAGTTTGCATCGATGAAGCATCCTGCGATCAGGAAGATGATATTTACGATCAGCAGGAAGGTAAACTGATTGTGTGCGATGCTTCCAAGTAAATTGGAGGCTGCATCTGCAATACCGAATTTGGTACATACAAAGGAGAACAGAGAGGCACTTGCTACGATGAGCATGATACCGCCGGTTGTCTTTGCTGAGTCTACCAGAATGTCAAACATATCGCGGAAGGAAACTTCGCGGTAGATGACCATACCTACAAAGAGACCGTATACAACGGATACGGCTGCTGCTTCTGTTGGTGTGAAGATACCGCCGTAGATACCGCCCAGAATGATGACCGGCATCAGGAATCCCCAGAAAGCATCTTTGAAAGCGTCCCAGCGTTCTTTGCCGGAGGCTTTTTCCCTGGATGGTTTGATATTGTGTTTCTTTGCTTCCAGCATTACTACGATTATCAGTGCCACGCCCATTAGAAGACCTGGTACGATACCTGCCATGAACATATCTGCAATGGATGTGCCTGTGATGGAGGCATATACAACGAAGGCGATACTTGGCGGGATGACAATGGCGATGGAGCTTGAGGTTGCCATCAGTGCTGTGGAGAATGGTGCGGAGAAACCGCCCTGTTCTACCATTGCAGGGATCAGTACGGCGCCAAGGGCTGCAACAGTTGCAGGACCGGAACCGGAGATTGCTCCGAAGAAGCAGGCTACGATAACACATACGATGGCGATACCGCCTTTTTTGTGTCCTACACAGGTATCAACGAATTTGATCAGTCGCTTGGAGATACCGGCTTTTGCCATGATGTTTCCTGACAGTACGAAGAATGGGATTGCCAGGAGCAGGAATTTGCTGATTCCTGAGTACATGTTGGTTGCTACGATCGTCAGGGATGTACCGGAGTAGAGGATTGCGCATACGGAGGAAAGTCCGAGGCAGATTCCGATGGGTACACCCAGGATCAGGAATATGAAGAAGGAGATAAATAAGATTGCACTGATCATTTATTTGCCCTCCTTTTTGTCTGTTGTGATTGTGTTCATGTTACTTTTTGTGCTGTTGTCGGTATTTTTGGCGCTGTCGGTTTTGCAGCAGAAGTCCAGACAGAATTCAATGAAGTGAAGGATCATGCATCCTGCACCGATGGGTACGAAGGACCAGAAGATCCATTCAGGCCAGTTTAATACGAAGGTTCTTTTTCCATTCTGAAGCTGAGTGATTACCTTGTCCATTCCGTATTTGAAAAGGATGACGCTGAAGATGATGCTCAGGACTGTGATCAGAATTACGGATGGTTTCTTCAGTTTCTTTGGAAGGCGGTCTGTGACCAGTGTCAGGCTGACCAGTTCTCCTTCGCGGCAGGCCAGTGCGGCTGCCAGCAGGGTGATGAGTACGAATACCGCTACTACAAGTTCTTCTGTGAAGGACCAGGAACGGTGGATGACTTTACGGGAAAATACGTTTCCCACAGTCAGCACCAGGATCAGCAGTGTGGAGATCACAAGGACGATCTTTTCTACTGCAGCCAGTGCGTTCATGATTTTTTTGTAGATTTTCATGCTCTCTACTCCTCTCAAAAAATTTGCTGCTGTTTTTCGGAATTTGGAGCAGATTCAAGGCAGATGGAATGTAATGGTTATAATATGTAATTAGTTACATTTTTCATCTGTGGTGAATTCTGTTGTCTGCGAAAAACAGAAGTAGTGTTTCGGTTTCAGATCGACAGCCTGGAAAAGAAAGTATGTCTCGTGTGTCAGGGCTTTTTTATGTTATAGGAATATTATGGAGTAATTTCCTATAACATAAAAAAAGTCCGCCCCACGCAGGGACGGACATATGATATTCCGTAACCACCCTGTTTCACCTTTGAAACAAGTACGATTCTGCAACGTACCGATATACGCGGCTCCTGTAACGGGGGGCGGCCGGGGAAGCTTACTGTGAATACGGCAATATCTGTGATGGCTGTATTCAAGGGTTCGGCTTTCCTTCTCGGGGATGATATTCGAAACAGGTCTGTCACTGCATTTCACCGGACTGCAGTTCTCTGAGGACAGGGGGACTGTTTTTACTGGTTCCCTTCGTTGAATTTATGCGTTATAGGTTTAGCTGTTTAAAAAGCTAAAGCAATTTTAACGCTGTTTGTTTTGAAAGTCAAGAGGTTTTTGTAAGTATTTGGGGGAAGTTTGTTGGTGTGGGGCGTACACAGCGCAAGAGGGGACGCGCGAAGCAGCATCTCTCTGCAGGTTCAGTTCCGGGGGCTAAGTAACTCTAAGGTGGGGGAGAATCCGCTAAAAGCATGAAGAAAAATGCAAAACTCGCTCCGTTGCAGACTCCGCTCAGACAGGTTGCTATTTTTCTTCATAACGCAGATTTCCCCCACCTAAGAGTTACTAAGCTCCCTCCAGATTCACCTGTAGAGAGATGCTGCTTCGCGCTGGCTATTGGCTGTGTAAGAGAAAATGGATGAGGTGGTGGGAGCGGAGGGGTCAAGTGAAAAGAATCAGTTGTTACTCTGCTACGAAAATAAAACTCGTAGCCAAAAACTGAACCTTGACAACAAATGTTTTC
>OKYP01000287.1_pt1 | contig 14719 bp, 10 predicted proteins | sample 1608611 | NCBI WGS metagenome assembly OKYP01 (sample SAMN02674964, study PRJEB24791) | human gut metagenome, SKBSTL008 | isolation source: stool | host: Homo sapiens | place: USA | reverse complement strand
ATATCACTCGCAGGCTGTGCCGGCAAAAAGGTGGATTATGGTGTGGACACGGAGGTAAAATCTCAAAATGTGGTAAGCAGTGTAAAGGATATTGACACCAATACAAGTTTTAATGATGAACTTACAGTAAATGTGGGTGGTACTGATGAAAAGGTGAAAATCACGGCAGATATCAGAGTGCCGGAATGTGATACCATGTCAGTCACAGAGGTGGAGCGCATACCTTGTACCAAGGAGTTCAAGGAAAAGGTGATAAAGGCATATTTTGGTGATTCACAGGTCTATTATTACGACTATGTGCACATGACAAAAAAGGAGCTTGAGGAGATTATTGAGACTCTTGACAGGGACAACAACAGTCTGCCGGATGATGCCTCTGAGGAGATTTTGAAATGGCATGATGATATGAAGACTGAGTGTACAAAAGCACTTGAAACGGCAGCTGATGTGTGGACAGAGGCCACAGAATATGATTCCTGTGATGATTTTGTCGGAAAAATAGGTGATACCTGGTTTCACCTTCAGTTTTCAAGGCCAGATGATGACAACAGTGTGCTATCAGGCATTCAGAGCTATCCGCTTGACAGATGCGTGAAGAGAGTTTCAGATGGGGAGCCTGATGAGCGGAGTACTATATTTGATGATGGCTATGTGAAGCAGTACTATGGACCAAAATCCCTGAAAGAGTATGATACGGTGAGGTATTTAAACGGTGACTTTATTGTTGGAGACATGCCGGTAAGCGATGACAACGAGGCAAATATTTCGGTTGATGAGGCAAAGAAGAAAGCAGGTGACTTCATGCAGGCAATAGGAATTGAGTCAATGATTAAAACAGGAGAAAGCGACTGTGAATGGGAGGGATATAACAAGACTGAGGATAATGTATATAAGGAGGGGGATGTGCATAGAGCCATATGGGGCTATGCGCTTGAATATTCGCTTGGCGCAGATGATGTAGTGTATTCAAAATCACTGAATATATTTGATTATTCAGCTTATTACAAATTTTGTCCTATGGACTGTCCTGGTTATGAGACAGGCAGTTTCAATGTAAATGAATATGGTGTCTATAGATTTGATATAGCAGAGCCGGTAAGCATTGTGAAAAAACAGCAGAAGGTGGAGCTCTTACCGGTGTCAAATATTTATAAGATTGCAAGAAATGAGCTTGAAAGCCACCCGGATAAATATATTGTGGAAGCGGATACACAATATCGTTATCTGACACTTGGCTATATCAGGGTAAAGGACAGCTCAGATTCACAGAGATTCAGCTATATCCCGGCATGGAGCCTTGAGCTGCTGCAAAGAGGAGAGGTCGAATCGTGTCCGGTATTTGTAAATGCAATAGACGGAACAGTGATTGAGCCGGAGCAGATATTCTGAATCAGAGAGAAGTGTGCATGGAGACTAAGGAAAATCACAATGAGCACAAAAAAGGAGAGCCGCATATGGATAAAAGGGGTAACATATCTTCACGAAATATGAGATTATTTGCAGCAATTATGACACTCATCGAGGCACTTGTCCTCACATCACTGGCAGGCTGCTCAGGCAAAAAAGTAGATTATGGGAATGAGAGCGAAATTAAAGAGACAAAAAATATGTCTGCCTTAGCTGATATAAAGGCAGACTCCGGCTGGAATGAAAACTTTACCATACAGACCGGTAATGGCGAGAAAACAGTATATGTATATGCAAATATTGTAGTTCCGGACTTCGATAACATGTCGGTTGTTGAGGTGGAAAATGTAAAGATAGATGCTGATTACAAAAAGCGTTTTTTGGATTTATATTTTGGTGGGAACGAGTACTATTATCACGATCCGGATCATTATACTGTTGACGAATTGAATGAGGTCATAGAGTACTGGCAGAAAGAACAGGATGATACTTACAGGGAGTGGTTGGAACAGCGGCTGGCTGAATACAGGGATAAGCTTGAAACGGCAAAGACTACTTATACCGTGGCAAAGGATCTCGAAAACTGTGAAGTATTTGCAGGCTACAAGGGTGATGTGTTCTGTGAGGTGGAGTTTGAGGCTCACAAGGTACATGCTTACGCCTTGCATCAGTCCGGGACAGATTACGGTCCACCATCTTTAAGGAATGAGGACTATGATACCATAACGCAGACTTTTCAGGATGATGATCTAAAGGATAAGGCAGACGAGACCTCAAATGAGGGCAGTAAATCTGCCGCATCAGCCAAAAAAGAAGCCGGGAATTTCCTTAGTAAATTGGGAATGCAGGATCTGGTGGAACGAGGTGAATGTGAGTGCAGCTGGATAGGTTTTAATATTGACAGCGAAAAGGAAAATGACTATCAGACAGCAGCGTGGGGATATATTTATTCATACGCGACCGGCATAGACGGCATCACATTTAAGGATGGATTTGATATGGATACCTATTTGTCGGGGTATGAAGCAATTGATAGTGATATAGATGATGTTACACTGCCTGACAGTACACTTCTTACAGTCACTGATGATGGAATAATTGATGTGCAGATGGAATATCCGGTAAATGTAACACAGATCTATAAGGATGTGGAGCTTATTTCTCTGAAAAATATAGAGCAGATCATCAAGGCGGAGATTACGGAAAATCCTGATAAATATGATACCGCGGCGACATTCAATAAGCTGCAGCTTAGTTATCTTAAGATAAGAAGTGACAGTGAACAGGGAAAATACAGCTATGTTCCGGCGTGGGTACTGTCACGTATGGTAGACTCCAATGAGCAAAATGCTATCTTTGTAAACGCTATAGATGGAACGATCATAAATTTGGAAAATTCACTGTAAAGGAGAGGCTATGAAGAGGAAAAACGTTATTATATCGGCGTTGGTTCTTGCAATAGCATTAACCGGCTGTTCAGGAAAAAAAGTAGATTATAATATGGAAACTGAAAATATAAACACAAAAGCAGGAAGTGATATAAGTGCATTTGACGACAGTACGAAATGGAATGACAGCTTTTCTGTTGAGATATCGGATAAAAGTGTGGATGTGGATATTTCAGCAGACATTACCCTGCCGGACTGCAAAAGCATGTCGGTTGTTGAGGTGAAGAATATAAAGGTGGGTGCCGATTTCAAAAAGAGTGTGATAGAGGCTTATTTTGGCTATAGTACCGTATATTATCACGACATACCTCATTATACGAAAGAAGAGATATATCACAGCATGGAGGTTGTAAAAAATGAGATTGCCGGGTATCAGCAGGAAATTGATGCGGGACTTATCACAGAAGAGGGCGTCAGCAGGGTGATGAAAAGTGAAAATGATCTGCTGGAACAGTATGAAAAGGCAGAACCGTCTGCACTGGATACGCGTGAAAAAGCTACAGATTATACGGATTGTAATGAGTATCTGGGATATATTGGTAATGTTTTCTGTGAGCTTAGATTTGGAATTGCTGAGGACGGCTCTCTTGAATATATTTCAGCACAGCCTCTTAAGGCAGGAAGTGAGGGGACATTATACGATGATAGTGAGTATGGCTATTACGGACCACCATCCTTTGCAGAGGAGAAAGGTGTAGAGGGATTTAACGGAGGCTCTACAGGTGGAGATACTACATCTTCATATGATAATGAGTGTGCATTATCAAAAGACGAAGCTATAAAAAAGGCAGAAGAATTTCAAAATAAATTAGGCATGGCTTCACAGGTATATATAGGAACCTCAGACTACGAGTGGAGCGCAGGAGTGATAGAGGATGGTGATGATACTGTAAAAACTGATGATAAAGAGAGCGTCATAAAGGATACAGCCTGGGGATATATCATAGATTATGGCGAGGGTGTGGATGGCATAGCGTTTTGCAAGTCACTCGATTTCACCCGGAATATGGATATATGGGAGACACTCGATAACTATGATGATTTTATGCCATATGGCAGCAGTTCCTTTATTGTGACGGATCAGGGAGTGACGGAATTTACTGTTTCTTACCCGGTTGATATTGTAAATGAGTCAAAAAACGTAGAACTCTTGTCAATGGACACTATTAAAGAGATCATCAAGGATGACATGACAAAAAACTCAGATCAGTATGATTTTACACAAAATCACACTTACAACAATCTAAAGCTCGGATATATCCGTTTGAAGGATGCATCTGACAAGGATAAATATACTTATGTTCCGGCATGGTGTCTGTCAAAACAGGATAAGGGCTACGACAGATATCCGGTGTATGTGAATGCGATAGATGGCACGATCATAAGGATTGATGATCTCATATAAAATTTAGCTAATGGATCGGGTTCATATTTTGATGGAAAAGATGTGAAAAATATATGATTAACAGAAAGAAAAAATATATAAGTCGTTTGACACTTGCCGCTGCAATTACCTCTATTTTATTTTCAGGATGTGGGGCGGCACAAAAGGAGCTTGCACAGACGGACAGAGCTTCCTACGAGAAAATATCATACCAGACAGTTACGGTACAGAGCGGTTCACTCACACCTCAGACTACCATCAGTCTGAGCGCGCAGGGCTATACCAGGTTTTCCTATGGTGCGACAAACACGGAGCTTACGCTCGAAAAGGTAAATGTGGCAGTGGGTGATCATGTGAAAAAGGGTGATATACTGGTGGCTTTTAAATCCGGGGAGATACAGAAAAAGATTGAGGACTACAGCGGGCAGATCAGTCAGAATAAGCTTCTGGCAGAGCACTACAGGGCTATTATGAAAATCGATGATACTCAGGATTATTCAAGCGATATTGCCCGGCTTGATAAGGATACAGAGGTTGCGCAGCTTTATCTTGATGAGGCTAAGGAAAAACTGTCGAGATATCAGATCACGGCATCAGAGGATGGTACGATCACAGCAATGGACAATTCACTTTTGGCGGGAGTTTTTGAACCGGGCAGCAATCTTATAACAGAAATCAGCGGAAACGGCAATTACGAGGCTGACAGACCGGAAGGTTATGACTTTAATGTAGGTGATGTATACACGGCAACAGCATCTGATATAGAGTTTGAACTTAAGGTAAAAGAGGTGGACGATAAAAAGGTTGTTTTTGAACCGGTATCGGACATGTCGGCAGTATCGGATGCACAGATATTTTCCATGGAAGTGACGCGCCCTGCTATAGAAAATGCTGTGTATGTGCAAAAGGACGCAGTACATGAGAAGGATGGCAGGTATTTTGTATACACACTGGATGAGAATGGATACAGACAGGCGGTATGGATAAGTGTCGCAGATCAGGTGGGAGACTACCGGATCATCACAGAAGGACTTAAAAGCGGGGATGAGGTGGTTTTGCAGTGAAGAACAGAAACCTTTTATCAATAAAAAAACTGGCAGTACTGGGGATATGTGTATCGTTTGTGGCAGGCGGCTGTGGAAAAATGACAGAAAGCAGAATACCAAAGCTTGAAGAACCTGTAGCGTTAAATGAAGCCTATAGACCTGTGGAATACGGTACTATCGGCTCTATGCAGGTGCTGATGGCTACTGCAGTTCCGAGGGATTACTGCAATTACTACAGTGCCAATGTCAATATTTCACAGATATATGTGGAGCCGGGAGATACAGTAAATGTAGGGGATGTGCTTGCTGTCTGTGATGTGGATGAGGCAAAAAAACAGTTGCAGGAATGTAAGGATGCGCTGGCGCATGAGAATGAGACATATGAGATATCCGCTCAGATCTCGGATACACAGATTAAATTATGGGAGAGTCAGGCAGCAGGGCAGGAGAACAACATACTGATAGCCACAGAACAGGAAAATGAACGGTACGATAAGCAGCTTCACGAATACCGCGTGCAAAAGATCAATGAGCAGATGGCTTTATATCAGCAGATCGTTGATGATGGAACGCTTAAGGCAGCCCACAGTGGTCTTGTCACTTACACTAAGAAGCTGACAGATGGAAGGTCTGCTGCGGCATACGAGAATATAGTCATTGTCTCCGATACGGATGACCTTGTGCTGGATATAAAAGATACAGCCATAAATGAGTACAAATACAGCGATTATGACAAGAAATATGTGATAGTCGATGGCGAAAAATATGATGTCACCGAGTCTCAATATACATCAGAGGTTTTGGTACTTTCGAAGATAAACAACCGCTATCCGGATGTGTGCGTGGAAAGCAGGGAAAAGCTGTTTCTTACGGCAGGACAGATGTATCCGGTATATTTTGAAAAGACAAAAGCAAATCAGGCACTTGTCGTGGGAAAAGATTCCATCTATAAGGATGGCGATACCAGATATGTCTATGTGAAAAATGATGAGGGCGGCCGCGAGAAACGCATCATAACAACAGGTGAGTTTGATGAAAACTATACACAGGTCACAGAGGGCTTAAAAGAGGGGGAGCTGGTCTACTATAATTCTACAGATCAGGTTCCGACAAAGTACAGCAAATATACGGTAACAAGGTCTGACTTTGATATAGCAAACTACGGTGTGAGCTACAGCAGATCTGACGCAGGGACGATAACCGAAACCTGTGATTATGAAGGGCAGATCGTTTCTGTCAATGTGAAGCAGGACGATACGGTAGAAAATGGGATGCTGCTTTACGTGGTGGATACCGGAGAGGGCAAAGCTGCCATAACAGAGGCAAAAAATGAGATCGACTCAGAGAATGAATCCTATGCGCACAAGATCGCAGATTACGATAAACAGGTAAAAGATTTATCTGAAGGTGGTAGCAGCGCAGAAGAAAATAACCAGGAGGATGAAAAGCCGGATACAGCATATGAAGAGCAGCAGTTGAAATTGAACTTACAGCTGCTTGATCTGCAGAAAAAACTTGCTGGTGCAGACCACACCTATCAGCTTTCCCGGCTACAGTCAGCATATGACAGCATAAGCGCTGGAAATGACGGCAAAGGAAATATTTCAGTATATGCCAAAAATGACGGAAAAGTTTCAAAGGTGAGTGTCAAGGCAGGAGATAATGTGGAGGAAGGCTCAGATATCCTGCAGATAACCGGAAATTCCACGGACGTACTGCAGGTTCTGGTAAAGGATAGCAATAACTATAACGTATATACGGACAATATAGCAGATGTGGGAGAGCGCGTATCACTTGAGCTGGACGGTACAACAATCTATGGAAACTGTATCGGTTTTGCCGGTTACGGCAGGGAAGCTCAAAAGGGATATATAAATCAGGATGATAAAGGTGTGCATATTACCGGAAACACAGATTCGGGATATGGAAATGCAGCATTTTATATAAAACTTGACAATGGAATACCGGATGATCTGACCAGGGCATCTGCTGTAAAGTTTTCTTATGTTTCTTTTAAAAAGGTGGTAGTGGTGCCGACTTCGATCATACACAAGCAGGTCAATCCTATGGACAAAGATGATATATCATACTATGTGTGGAAAATTGATGGGGACAGCGTGGTAAAGCAGCCGGTAATATTGGGCGATTATACATCAGGCAGCAATACACTTGTGCTTTACGGTATTGATGAGGGCGATGAAATATGTTTGGCTTCGTAATTAATAAATTAAAAAACAGAAAATGGTTAAATTTGTGTCTGCTTATGGGAGTGACTTTGTTTATAGCACTTTTTGTGTGCCACTCTATGTTTGAAAAGGGTGCGGGAAATCAGATACTCGACAGACTTTTTACGGATCATGCCACACAGCAGAATGAGTTTCCTGCACAGATGAGCCGCGAGGGAACATATGCGGTGGCAGATTATCCTGATTCGCAGTCAGTACTTGATAAGCTGTTAGGATACGAGCAGAAGTGGACTGAATATGTGGATATAAACAAGGTTTCCTCACAGCTGCTTATCACACTCTCAGGAGGACGCGCAGATACAGAGTTTGGAGGACCTAACAATTATTTTACAATAGGATATCTGCCGGGACTTTCGGAGTACGCGGATGTTGTAAAATCTCAGACTGACACAGCCACATTCGAATGCAGTATAAGCGAAAAGACAATGGATCACTACGGACTTGTAGCAGGTGAAAAAATCTATTTACATGTACCTGATGGCAGTGGGAAAAAGGAAATTTCTTTCGTCATATCACAGATCTGCCGTGAAAAAGATATAAACGATCCATATTGGGCCAAGACGCTTTCGGATATGGGCGATGTGATATTTGTTTCGCAGGATGTTTTTGACGAAATGATGCAGTATTACAGCGAGGACAATATTAGCTACAGTGATTTTCTCATGCTGGATTATACGCAGATCAACACGGAAAATGCCTCACTTTATGACGGGTATATGGAGCAGTTTAAGGATGCTGACAAGCTCTACAATGACAACATCCGTGATACGCTGGAGCGTTTTTTTACACAGCAGAAGACGATAAAGCTGATGCTTTGGGCGTTGGAGCTGCCGTGTCTTGTGCTTTTGATTTTATTTATAAGAATGATATCTGTACAGATACTTTCGCTCGAGCAAAATGACATACTTGTTTTAAGAAGCCGCGGTGCGACAAAATTACAGGTATTTATTTTGTACTTACAGCAGTCGGGAATAATAGCGTTTGCGGGCTGTGTACTCGGAATAGTACTCGGATATATAATGTGCCGGGCTGCCGCATCTACAGACGGATTTTTAAGATTTACGGCAAAGGATATAAGCACTTACAAATTTGTATGGCAGATGCTTGTCTATGCGGTGGCAGCGGCAGTTATCATGGTGCTGTTTATCACAGTTCCGGTGTGGAAAAAATCAAAGGATGCCATATCAGAGCGCAGCAGTAGGGGACGAATATCAAAGAAAAAGCCTCTTTGGGAGAAATGCTTTATAGACGTTATACTTTTGGCTCTGTCAGCATATCTGCTTTACAATTACAACAAGCAGAAGAGTACGCTTGCGATATCTGTTCTTGAGAACAGGAGCATAGATCCTGTCATGATACTGGACAATTCGCTTTTTATATTTGCAGCGGCACTTTTGTGCGTAAGACTTACCGGACTTATTATTCTGCTTGTGGACAGGCTCTTTAAAAAGCATTTTTCTCCGGCAATGTATGCATCATTTTTACAGCTAAAACGAACCAGATACAATCAGGGATTTCTGGCAGTATTTCTTATCATGACAGTGGCTGGCGGTATTTTTGACGCGAATATGGCGCGCACCATGAACAGCAATATGGAGCAGCGTATCGTCTACAATGTGGGCTGTGATGCGATATACAACGAAGATTTCAGACTCAGGATACAGTACAATAAAAATGGCTCTGTAAACTGGATGTATGACGAGCCTGATTTCGGTAAATACGAGTCGCTCAAAAATGAGGGCATCTGTGACGGTGTCACGCGTGTGCTTGAGGACGAGAGGGTAGACATTTCCGCAGGCAGTGGTTCGGTTTCGGATGCATATCTTATGGCGATAAACACAAAAGAATTCGGTGAGACTGCGAAATTGCAGAGTGGACAAAATGATGATATTAATGACGCTCACTGGTTCAATTACCTGAATGAGCTGGCAAAAGAGCCGGACGGAGTCATCATTTCGTCAAATCTGGCAAAAGATCTGGGACTTAAAGTTGGTGACAGCTTAAATTACTCAAGGTATGTACCGGAGGCTGTCGATGATGATCAGATCTACGCATCCGAGAATGCAAAGGTATGTGCCATAGTAAAAGGTTTTCCGGGCTACGAGCGTTACACCTATGAGACAGATGCAGACAAAAATGTGACCGAGCAGGAGAAATACCTGATCGTTGCAAATTATGCTAGGGTTGTGGAAAAGTTCGGCATGACACCGTACAGTGTGTGGATGAACCTGTCAAAAGGAAAAACGGTGGATGATATTGTGGGATATCTGGGCGGTGAGAACAGTGAAAATTCAGATAGTACAGCAGACAATTTAACAGACACTCAAAGTGAAAAAGTACAGAGTGAAATATACAGGAATATAACATCCGCGCAGCAGCTTATAGACGAGAATAAAAACTCAGCCACAGTGCAGATCACAAACGGTATGTTTACATTAAGTTTTATACTTTCACTGATAGTGTGCTCAGTAGGATTTTTGCTGTATTGGGTTATGACACTAAAACAGAGGGAGCTGCAGTTTGGTATATACCGCGCAATGGGAATGAGAATGAGAGAGGTAAAAGCAATGCTTTTAAACGAGCAGATATTTTTATCATTTCTGCCGCTTCTTGCGGGAGCAGGCATAGGTATAACTGCAACAGCGATGTTTGTAAGGCTCATATCGATCATATATCTGCCGCAGAAACACAATATCGGAGTAAATGTATATATTTATCCATCTGATATGCTGGAGCTTACAGGAGTACTTTTCGTGGCTGTAGCCGTATGCTATGTGGTTATCAGCAGACTGCTTAAGAGTATGAAGATAGCACAGGCACTGAGGCTTGGAGAAGATAGTTAGCAGATAAAAATGATTTTGTGGTAGTCGGTAGAAAGTTTTTATAGCATAGTAAATGAGGTCGTGACATATGGAAAATGCGATAATTGCTCAAAATATAAAAAGATATTTCAAGGCGGGAGATGGTACAACAGTCCACGCACTTGACGGAGTATCCATGGAGATAAAAAAAGGAACACTTGCCATCTTAAAAGGGCGTTCCGGCTCCGGAAAGACCACACTTCTTAATATCCTTAGTGCGCTTGATATGCCGACAGAGGGAAGTGTGCAGTTTCTGGATAAAAATCTCGAGCAGATGACCGAGAAAGACCGGGAAATGCTAAGGCGGTATGAGATGGGATTTGTATTCCAGTCTATAGCACTAATTCCCACGATGACGGCATATGAGAATGTGGAATTTGCCCTTAGACTTGCAAAAAATAAACGTCAGATACAAAAGAATTTGACTGATATGGATAATGACATTGGAGATGCAAAAACCGATGTGATAAATGAGAATACGCATGACAAAGTATCAGAGCTGCTGGAGCGTGTCGGACTCTCAAAGCGCATGGATCATATGCCGGAACAACTATCGGGAGGTGAGCAGCAGAGAGTTGCGATAGCGCGCGCTGTGGTTCATCGCCCGAAGGTGGTCTTTGCGGATGAACCGACAGGAGCACTCGATACCGCTTCTGGATTTGAAGTCATGCGATTGTTCCGTGAGTTGATAGACGATGAGGACATTACAATAGTTATGACCACGCATGATCCGAACCTGATGGAGCTGGGAGATGAAGTGTTTGAGCTTAGTGACGGCATAGTAATTTAAATTAAAAGGGGGAAAAGTAGATGATAAACTGCGATGGACTGGTAAAAATATATGAGACCGACGATAAAAAGGTGATGGCACTGGAGGGACTTGACCTGACGGTGGAAACAGGAGAGATGCTTGCGGTAATAGGAAAATCCGGCAGTGGAAAATCCACCCTTTTAAATATGATAGGAGGACTGGAAACACCCACAGCGGGAGTACTCACTATTGACGGAAAAGACATTTCCACATATTCAGAAGCTGAAATGGTGAGATACCGCAGGGACAAGGTGGGCTTTGTGTGGCAGAAAAGTGCCAAAAATCTGTTCCCATACCTGACTGTGCTGCAGAATGTCGAGGCCGTGATGATGTTTGAAAATTCAGGTAATACCGGTAATTTAAAACACGGCGCTCATGATGAGAGCAGAGGAGAACATGTAAATAGATGCAGGGATAATAATAAAAGCTATGCCCTTAAACTGTTAAATGCAGTGGGATTACAGGAGCACAAGGATAAGCTTCCGGCTCAGCTATCGGGAGGAGAGCAGCAGCGTGCAGCGATAGCGGTGGCACTGGCAAATAAGCCGGATATACTGCTTGCGGATGAACCGACCGGAGCCGTGGATACAAGGACTGCTGATACAATCTATGAGCTGTTTCATAAGCTGAACAAAGAGCTTGGTATAACCATCATCATAGTCACACACGATATGGCACTTGCAGGCCGTGTAGACCGCACAGTGCTTATATCTGACGGAAAGGTAAGCACGGAGAAATTGAAGAAACACCCTGCAATGGAATATACGGTATTGGATAAGGCACACAGGATAAAACTCACTGATGAGATGCTTGAGGCAGCGGGGATAGAGTCTAATAAGGTCAGGGTTGATGTGCAGGATGGAAAGCTTGTGATATCGCGGATTTAAGACATATTAAACGTTTAGCGTTATAGAGCCTTTTTATCTTACGGGTTGGTATTGGCTCTTGCAATATCTTATTAAAATTTAGGGCATTTATGGTTATAATTATTTTGTTTGAAAAATACTGTGAGTCTGTCTATAATTGAGCTATAGATAATTTCAAGAGGTATAATACAATATGATAAAAATAGGTATTGAGTAGTTAAGTGCATCGTTCACGGGGTTATTATTGAAATATGGTTTTTGTCATGTTATTTTTATCTTGGAAATAAGCCTGCTAAATTTGTTGAGTACCATTCGTGTCATTCATGTATTTATGGTTGAAGATATATGGATTATAGGATATAAAGAAATTAACAACAGTTGAGGAGTCAGGAACGGTTGCAAACAGGAGTGACAAAATAAGGGGGAATATGAAGAAGAATTTAAAAATTTTATTCATACAATTATGTGTTTTGGCAATAGGCTGCTTTATCGGAGAAGCAGTTTTCGGCTTGCCCAAATGGCTTGGACTTGTGATAGCAGGTCTTATGTTTTATTTGGTATTTTTTATAATACAGATTAAAGGTGCTATGAGTAATATCAAAGATGAAGTGTCAAGTGATGGCATAGCCGGAGCAAGAATATGCGGAGTCTTTATTTCTGCGATACTACTTGCATTTATATTGGGAATATATGTTTATCAAGCGGCTAATATAGCGATGACTATAGCCGGTGTGGTATTGCTTATATTACAGCGGAGAAAAATAAAAGGGTTTTTCTTTGAGAATCGCTGGGAGAATAATTTTTGGTTGGTGTATTTTGGTATTGCATTTATTATTTGTGGTATTTTTTCTGTATTTGCGTGTCTGGATATTGCACCATGCACGGAGCTTTGTGGTGTTTACAGGGCTATCGGTATCATAGTGTGGATTTTGGTGATTTTATGGACACTTCCGCCTGATACATGGTTGGCCAGATTTGCCACAAATAACTATAAGAGATATGAAGATAATTATGATTAAGAAAGAAAAATAGAGATTATTTTCTAATGAAAATTATCGGACAAAATAAGGAGGATAAATGAAAAAAATAGTTTCTAATTTGTCAGTGATGATTTTTGTCATAGGATGTGCAATAATGGAAATAACAACATGGTTTATTGATTCATATGTTATGTTTTATATAGGAATAATTATTGTTATAGTGGGAATTATTGGAATGATTATTCAAGGAAAGTTTAAGAAAGTAATTGAGTTTATTATAGAGTATTTTTAGAAAGTTTTGCTTTCAACATTTTACCACTTGATAGTTTATAGAGAATAAAAATAGATAAAAAGTTAAGAAAAGGAGAAAATGAAAGTAATGTTGCCTAATACTTGAACAATATCATGGGGTTGTCTATAATGTAGTAAAAAGAAAATGGAGTTTTAATAAATGAAACGATTTACAGCAATATTATTTACAGGCGTGATGATATTTACCCTTGCATCATGCGGCAAAAAAGCACAGGATACACCGACAGAGCCTGCAACAGAGACACAGGCTGCAACAGAGACACAGGCTGCAGAGAAGGTTGAGATGCCTACGGAAACGGAAGCCGTGACAGAGGTGGTAACAGAGGCTGCAAAAGACACGCAGCAGACAGAAGCACAGCAGGAAGAACAGACTGCCGAACAGCAGGACGAGGAGAAGAACAATTCAGGTGAAAATAATTCCTCTTATCAGTATGTAGAAAGAGCATCCTATGAGAATGGAGAATCAGTGTCACTAAATCCTTCATGGCAGTATGCAGACCATTCAGCGATAAATTCAGGCTGCGCGGTCATGTACAAGGCTACAGCAAACCGCAAAAACATAGTAGTAGGTGTCAATGCTGGACACGGTACAAGCGGAGGAACTTCGGTGAAGACACTTTGTCATCCGGACGGCTCGGCAAAGACCACAGGTGGTACAACAGGCGCAGGCGCAACAAAAGCAGTAGCAGTTTCAGGTGGTATGTCCTTTAATGACGGTACACCGGAGAGCTCTGTCACACTCCGTATGGCGCAGATATTAAAGGACAAGCTGCTTGCGGCAGGCTATGATGTGCTTATGGTAAGAGACGGAAGCGATGTACAGCTTGACAATGTAGCACGTACTGTCATCTGCAATAATGCGGCAGACTGTCATATCGCTCTGCACTGGGATGGTGACGGACTAAGCTACGATAAGGGCTGCTTTTACATATCAGTGCCGGGAGGTATAAAGGGTATGGAGCCTGTTGCATCGCACTGGCAGCAGCATGATGCACTTGGGGCAAGCCTGATAGAAGGACTGCGCGCTCATGGAGCAAAGATAAACGGTAATGGCTCAATGGCGATAGACCTGACACAGACCTCATACAGCACGGTACCGTCAGTGGATGTAGAGCTTGGCAACGCATGTTCTGACCACAGCGATGCCACACTTGAAAATCTGGCAGACGGACTGGTGCAGGGAGTCGAGGGATATTTCTAGAATATAAAGTGGAGATTTAGCCGGCTTTTGGAAGATGTGAAGAAATAAAGAAAACCAGTAAAAAACTCTTGACTTCTCACCAAAAATATTGTAGTATACATTTTGTGCAAAACACAAGGGCTTGTAGCTCAGCCGGTTAGAGCGCACGCCTGATAAG
>OKYP01000231.1_pt1 | contig 16541 bp, 10 predicted proteins | sample 1608611 | NCBI WGS metagenome assembly OKYP01 (sample SAMN02674964, study PRJEB24791) | human gut metagenome, SKBSTL008 | isolation source: stool | host: Homo sapiens | place: USA | reverse complement strand
TACGATGCCCTTTTCTCTTGCGGCTGCAAGGCTTCCATTGTCGAGAAGATCCTGATAGTTGACTACCTCCGCCTTGATGAAGCCACGCTCGAAATCAGTATGTATCTTGCCGGCTGCCTGTGGTGCCTTTGTACCTTTCTTTATAGTCCATGCACGGCACTCATCCTCTCCTGCTGTGAGGAAGGAAATAAGTCCGAGAAGTGAATAACTGGCTGCTACAAGCTTATCGAGACCGCTTGACTCAACACCTAAATCCTCAAGGTACTCCTTCTTTTCGTCCTCATCGAGATCTGCAAGCTCCTGCTCAATCTGTGCACAGATAACAAATACCTCTGCGCCCTCTTCCTTTGCCATTTCTCTTACCTTTGCAACATGCGGATTGCTTGCGCCGTCATCTGCGAGGTCGTCCTCTGATACGTTTGCTGCGTAGATGGTAGGCTTTGCTGTAAGGAGATTATATCCCTTGAACCAAAGCTGTGCATCCTCATCATCAGGCACTTCAAAGGTTCTGGCCATCTTTCCGTCCTCAAGATGAGCCTTCACTGCCTCAACAAGCTCAAGCTCCTTTGCAAGTGTCTTGTCCATTCTTGCCTGCTTTGCAATCTTTGCAATTCGCCTGTCGAGAATCTCAACATCCGAGAAAATAAGCTCAAGATTGATTGTCTCGATATCTCTTGCAGGATCTACAGAGCCATCTACATGGATAATGTTTGTATCCTCAAAGCAGCGCACTACGTGTACGATTGCATCTACCTCACGGATATTTGCAAGGAACTGGTTTCCAAGTCCCTCACCCTTACTGGCCCCCTTCACAAGACCTGCGATATCAACAAATTCGATTGTTGCAGGTGTAACCTTCTTTGTGTGATAGAGCTCTCCGAGCTTTACGATTCTCTCGTCAGGCACTGAAACAATACCTACGTTTGGGTCGATTGTAGCAAAAGGATAGTTTGCTGAAAGCGCTCCTGCCTTTGTGAGTGAGTTGAATAATGTAGACTTTCCGACGTTCGGAAGTCCGACGATGCCGAGTTTCATGGTATATATATCTCCTTTAAATTGATTTCATATGTATTTTGTGTATCGGATGTTTGTTGATACAACTATGTAGTGTACCACATTGCAAGAGATTTGTACATAACCTAATGTGCAGGAAGGTTTTCACATTTTATTATTCACTTACCATCTCATCACACTTAATCTGCTCGATATGTATGGCAAGGTAGCCTGTCTCATTGTCCAAAAACTCATGATTTAAGTCCTTTCCAAGCTCCTTACATATATCACCTGCCAGTGCGAATGACTCCGGATAATTTTTCTCGATAAACTGATTGAGATCAACCTTTAATTTTTCTCCGGTCGCGGCTCTTGATACCATGTGGCGGATATGGTTCATGAGGCGGTTGTAGGCCATAGTAGTGACATCTATGTGCTTTCCAATCTTTTCCTCTATAAATGTGGCGCATTTTCGAACTGCTGCCGCCATCTCCATGGCATCCGATACCTTTGAATTGTTTAAGGATGTATGAATATGAAGAGTAATGTAGCCGATCTCATCATCAATTATATCAATTTGTTTTTTATCCTTTAGTATATGGCGTATATTCTCAGCTATCTTGTACTCCCTATAAAACATCACACGGATGTCATCGTTTAAAGGATTGCTGATCTGTTCTTTGTTTTCCATACGCTTTACAGCAAATGCTATATGATCTGCCATAGGAAACAATATGCTTCTGTCTATATGACCAAACTCATGCTCTGCATTATCGAGCAGTGTGTTTGCAATCTCAAGATACTCCGGCTCTATGGATTTTACTATGTCCTTTGCCGGACCTCTGTCCCTTGTCTGGGTCAGCTCATACAGTGAATCCTCTTCCGTTGGCTCGACAGACTGTGTAATTTTCTTTCCAAAACCCACACCCTTTCCGACTATAAGATATTCTCTTGCGCTCTTGTCCTTTACCGCAAGCACTGTATTGTGATTTAAGACCTTTGTGATTCTGTACATATCATTCCCCTGACATTTATTAATGTACTCCTGATAATTTATACGAACTATTTATTATTAACATAACCGGACAATTCAATTATCATGAAGTATGAATTACTTCTCGTAGGTGTCAACTGCGTAGAGAGGCTCTCCTGCCTTAATCGGTCCGTCTGTGATGAGACGGATTTTCTGATTATCTTTTAGCTCTGTGCAGATGACAGGAGTAGTAACTGATGGTGCGTTCGCCTTTAAGTAGTCAAGATCAAGCTTCATGAGCACATCGCCCTTATTAACATGGCATCCTGCCTCAACCTGTACGTCAAAGCCTTTACCCTCGAGCTTTACTGTATCAATTCCTACATGGATTATCATACCAATTCCTGAGTCGGTTGTAAATCCCAAAGCATGCTTTGTATCAAAAACGAATAAAACCGTTCCATCCTCAGGTGCTACAACTACCCCCTCCTCAGGTGTGACTACTGCTCCGTCACCCATCATTTTGCCGGCGAAGGCCTCGTCCGGCGCTGTTGAGAGGTCTGCTGCTATTCCTGTCATAGGACTTGAGATGATGACTGTGCTTGTCGGCTCTTTTACGTCGCCGGCTTCCTTTTCTGCTTTCACATCAGATTCCTGTGCTTTATCTGAAGCTGCATTTTCGTTCTTTGCTTCATCTTCGCCTGCTGTATTATTTTCTACTGCATCATCCTCGAAATGCTCCTCTGTCACGCTCGCAAGATAATCCTCCAGATTTGATTTAATCACTGTTACTCTTGGTCCATAGATAATCTGTACGCCCTGTCCCTTGTGCACGACTCCTGATGCTCCTGTTGATTTAAGAAGCGCATCGTTTACCTTGTCGGGATCAATTACTGTGATACGAAGCCTTGTTGCACAGCAGTCCACATCTGAGATATTGGCTTTGCCGCCGAGACCTCGTGATATGGTCTGTGAGAGCTCATCTGCTACAGACCCTGCTTTTTCGTCAGAGTTCTTTACGTCCTTGGCAGCTTTTCTTTCATTTACATCTGCCTTGGTGTATAGCTTTGTCTCTGTGTCGTCATCCTCACGACCCGGAGTCTTAAAATCAAACTTCTTTATTAGGAAGCTGAAAATAAAGTAATACAGTAAGAAATATACTATTCCCACCGGAATCACGAGCATCCAGCTTGTCTTTTCATTTCCCTGCAATATACCAAACAGGAAGAAATCAAGTAATCCTCCTGAGAAAGTAAGTCCTACAGCGATGTTTAAAATATGTGCTATCATGTATGCGCTTCCTGCGAGCACTACCTGTACTGCAAAGAGAGCCGGTGCTACGAAAAGGAATGAGAACTCAAGAGGCTCTGTTATTCCTGTAAACATACATGCAAGTGTTGCAGAAAGTAAAAGGCTTCCTGCCTGTTTTTTCTTTTCCGGCTTTGCACATTTATACATTGCAAGTGCTGCTCCCGGAAGACCGAAAATCATGAAAATAAACTCTCCCGAGAAATATCTTGTGGCATCGGCACTGAAATGTGCGATGTTTGCAGAGTCAGCAAGCTGTGCGAAGAAGATGTTCTGTCCACCCTCAACCATATGTCCTGCAACCTCCATCGTTCCACCGACTGCTGTCTGCCAGAATGGCATGTAAAATACATGGTGCAGTCCGAATGGAATAAGTGCTCTCTTTATGATACCAAAGAGAAGTGTTCCGAAATATCCTGTTCCTGTCACCACTCCGCCGAGTGCATAGATTCCGTTCTGCACTGTCGGCCAGATAAAATACATCAAGATTCCTACAAAAAGATATACCACTGTTGATATGATAGGCACAAATCTTGTTCCACCGAAAAATGACAATGCATTCGGCAGCTCAATCTTGTAGAAACGGTTGTGCAGTGCTGCCACTCCAAGTCCTACGATAATTCCGCCAAACACGCCCATCTGCAGCGACTGGATACCGCATACTGATGTGATGGTTCCATCAAGCACATCCTTTGCAATGCTTCCGTCTGCAAGGATTTTTCCGGAAATCTTGAGCATCGCATTGATTGATACATTCATAACAAAGTATGCTATGACTGCTGAAAGTGCTGATACCTCTTTTTCCTTCTTTGCCATTCCGATTGCTACTCCGACCGCAAAAATGAGCGGAAGGTTATCGAATATGGCACTTCCGACCGCATTCATGATTACAAGAAGTGCATGGAGTATAGTCTTATCTCCGAGCAGCCACTGTAAACCATAGGTCTCAATTGTTGTAGTGTTGGTGAATGAGCTTCCTAGTCCTAAAAGCAAGCCTGCTACCGGAAGGATTGCGATTGGAAGCATGAAGCTTCGTCCTACTCTCTGCAGGACACCAAAAATTTTGTCTTTCATGAGCTTTTCCTCCTATAAATGCAGGGTATGTACCGATTTGCACCTATCATTCTTTTTTGCTCCAGCGACAAAAAGGAGGCACTTATCATACACTAACCCTGTTAAAAGTTATGTACGACAAATGCCTCCCTAAAAGTAACACGTCTGCTTAAGTTTATATCACAGAAGCCTTATTATTTCAACACAATTTTCCTTACGAGTTTATTTTTTGTTAATCATGCTGTTTTTATACATGTTTTTTTGTGAATTATGTCTAATGTCTTTTTTCTCCAGACGCCTCCATGTTTCCATCACCATAAAGCATTCTTCCCCCGTGATGCCCTCTGATGAATACACAGCCTTTTGTATGATGCGCATGTACTCGTCCCAGTGGATTCCGCAATAATCCGGTCCGCAGTATTTTTCCTTAAGGTTAGCCAGATAAAGCTCATCTGTCCTGTTTTTTGAAGGATGTCCCAGTCCTTTGTAGATGCGGTTGTTTATCATTATTGCTGCCCTGCTGTAACGGCCTTTTTTCACCCTTTTTGCAAGTCTTGCTTCCCACAAAATATTTCTTCGCCTTTTGATATAAACTATGATGGCTGTAAGTGCAGTCAGAAAAATCACACAGAGTGAGGTTTTTAAAATCACCGGTGGTATATGAAGTCTCGTTTTTGAGTTCTGAGCATCTGTACGTTTATCCGCACCTGACTGTGAACCATAAGCATTCTCACTGCCATCACCTGACTCATATTGGTTTGAGGCACTGTTTGCTGTAGTATCGTTTGCTGTGTCATCATTTTCTGCATCTGTATTTTTTGTATCTTCATTTGCTGCATCTTCATCCAGTTTATCTTCATCTGCCGCAGTATCATTCATATGCTCACTATCATTATAAGCGTCACCGGCATTCGTTTTCTTTCCTTTGACACCAATATAGTCAAACGGATTCTCACCTGTCACATACTCAAAATATCCCGGTGTCATCTCCACCGGAATCCATCCGAAATCATCCAGATATATTTCAACCCAGGCATGCGACTGCGAATCCTTCACCTCACATATATCCTCATCATTTTCACCGGATTTGAAACTGTCCTCCTTTGCACAGTATCCGCTTACATAACGGCATGGAACGCCCATCTGTCTGAGTATCATCGTGCCAGCCGATGCAAAATGCACACAAAAGCCCTGTCTGCTATTTGAGAGGAAATTATCAACTACATCCTTACCGCCTGTTGAAGGAGGATTTTTGCTGTACTTAAAATCCTTCGATGTCAGAAACTGCTGCACCAGTTGTGCTGCCGCAATCCTGTTGGCATCATTTTCTCTTATATCGCCTGTGTACATCATATTGCTTGTGAGCTGTCCTGTCCTAAGAATCAGCTTCGCATCTTTTGCAACAATTCCGTCACCACCCTGCTTTTCAGTATAGTTTTCCATTACATAATCATTGTATGCCACATAGAAATCATTGTTGACCTCAAGAGGCTGCTCCGGCTCAAGGATAGACATTTCCAGACTACCATCGAAAAAACCGGGACACGCCGACACCTCGATAGTCTTTGTTCCTTTATCCTTTGTGATAAAAAAGTCTTCGTCAAAATCTATATCACCCTTGGCATCTATACTGTATGGGTCGATACAGTACGGCAAATAGGTGTATTTGGTGGAAAGCTTCTCCATCGTGATTGTATACTTTTCGGTGGCCGGATTGGTCTCATCATCATAATAGCCATCGAGCAGCGTGGCTAATCCGATTGTAGTCTGCCAGGCTGTCATCCTTGAAGCATCATGATACTCTTTTTCCATCCCGGAAAAATCAGACTTTTTAATCCATCTGCCATTTTCATATGTATCACCGTAGAAGCTTCTCAGATAAATATTAGAAGGTACTCCTGCCTTTGCTTCTATCGTCATCACTGTTTTTTCACTGTAGCTAGGATAGTGATTACTAACCATGCCATCCTGTAAATCAATTCCCACGCTGAAGAATGATTTTACGCTGCCCTCCAAATCCTTTTGAAAGGCAAGCATCTGTGGCTTTTTATCGGCAAGTGTATCAGCAAGAGGTTTAAATGAAAATACACATATGAAAAGTACTGCAGACACCGCCGCCATGTATAAAAACGCCGCCGCTATCCTTAAAGCCTCATTGCCCTGTGCACTGCCATTTGCATCATATCCTGCCACTGTGCGTGCGTTGCCATCTGCGATAAGACACCAGAGTGTACACAGTGTGAGCATAACGACCTCGCTGACACTTGGGCTTTTGCCTATGCACAGCTGTACCACAAGCATAAGCGTTGGAAATAATGTGAGTATGCGTCTTCTTTTAATTTGAACCGCCAGTGTCACCAGCAAAAGCATAACTATAAACGATACAAAGCCAGCAAACGCCCCTGCAAAGGCCTTCTCCCCCTTTGGGCAGGCAAACGAAGTGCCATAGTACACATTTATCAGCTCAAGATACCTGCCCTTTACATACAAAAAGCCGTCTTTTATATGCTCTGCAGCCTGCCAGTTTGCAATAAATACACCAAGCAGAAATACAAGCAGCAGCCCCGTATTTATCGCATGGCGCACCCATTTTCTTGTGTCAAGCGATGTAAGCCTGTTTATAAAGCCGCTTATCACCGAAAAAATAAACAGCCACACGTACACATAATATGGGCATCTCACATGTGAAACGGTCGTATTCACAACAGACACTGCACACACCGTAAGAAGTACTGCTGCAGCTGCATTGGCAAGTTCAGTAAGCAGGACACCAAGCACTGTAAATGCATTATTATAATCAGGCTTTATCTCATTTGTGTCAGATTTCTGCCATCTGCTTTTCCTAAATGACAATCTCGTTTTTTTCATCCGCTCTGCCAACTATCTCCTCTCCCCTTTTTATCTGAAGTCTTCCATCCACGCTAAGCAGACACACAAGCTTTTCTGCCCGGTACTTTTCCTCATACAAAAAAAGCGCATCATTCTTTGTATCCGGCTTTATTTTAAGAAAACTGTTCAAAAATATGTAAAAGCCCTCCTCGTCATCCACTCTGGCTCTCACAATATCGTTTATGGCGGTATCATACCACGCCACATAATGAGAGCATTTTTGATCCATAAGCGAAAAGGAAAGTGAGACAAGAAGCTTCATAAAAGCATCCGCCTGTCTGCCTTTCTTTATTCCCCTTAAATCTGCTACTATGGCCACCGCACATGCCTTTGGCAGGCTGTTCTCCTTTACCATCAGCTCATCAGTCCTTGCAGAAAGCTTCCAGTGCACACTCTGCAGCCTGTCACCGTTTTGAAACTCTCTGACATCAAACAGCTCCGACGGATCATATCCCGGTCTTAAATCATCATATATATCAGAATCCCCAAAGAAATTTCTTACTCTGTCCGTTATCCTCACAGGAATCTCATCAATCTGCGGCATCACCTCAACATTTGCATATTTTTTAACTCTTTTCGTGACATAAAAAAGCCTTGAAAAATCATATAGCTTTATCCTTACAAGCTCAAATTCATAATTGCCGCATAGGTTTACGCTGTACAAAAAATCACTGCCTCCTGACAGCCATTTTGTACTTTTTTCGCCGGATAAATTATTTTTCACCGTTACACGGTATTTTACACCATCGAAGCCTGCCTCCTTCAGCCGGCAGGAAAGACTCACCCTGATACTCTCGCCCTGTGTGGCGATAGCTATCGGAATGTTTATAGCTGCCACTGCCCGATGCGCCTTTACAAGCAATGCTATAAATGTCAGCACCATAAACACACACATAAAGCAGCCAAGCAGTGCCAGCGCAGCATTACCGTATATCATCGACATATAAAAAACTATTGCCGCAGTAATTATTCCTATCAAAAAACTAATCACGATTACCTGCCTTTTTCACATAAGTTGTCGGCTGTTTAACAGCCTTTAGTATCTCATCTATCACTGAAAGCTCTGATACGTGTGATACTCTCGCCTTGGTATTTAGCACGATTCTGTGCTTTGTCACATCCGCAAATACAGAAACCACATCAGATGGTATGACATAGCTTCGCCCACTCAGATACGCATATGCCTTTGCCATCCTAACACACGCAATCGTACCTCGCGGACTCACTCCAAGCTCAATGTACGGACTTGTCCTTGTCGCATCAACCAGATCCACAATGTACGAGTAAATACTGTCATGGATAAATACCTGCTCGACCTCTCCCTGCATCTCAACAAGTCCCTGTGCATTCATAACAGGCTTTATCGTATACTCATCAGCCTTCACACTTTTGCCCTTTGCGATATCCACCTCTGCATCATGTGAAGGATATCCCATGCTCATACATATCATAAACCTGTCAAGCTGTGACTCCGGCAACAGCTGTGTACCGGCGCTGCCCTTTGGATTTTGAGTGGCCATAACTATAAACGGCTCCGGGACCTTCCTGCTTATTCCATCCACAGTGACATTTCCTTCCTCCATAACCTCCAGAAGCGCAGACTGTGTTTTGGGACTTGTTCTGTTAATCTCATCTGCCAGAAACAGATTACACATCACGGCACCCTCGTGGTACACAAACTCTCCGGTCTGCTTCTGATACATCGAAAAGCCAAGTATATCAGCAGGCAGCACATCCGGAGTGAACTGTACTCTGTGATTCACAAGCGCCATCGCCCTTGAAAAAGCAACTGCAAGCGTAGTCTTTCCCACTCCCGGCACATCCTCAAGCAGTATATGTCCACCTGCCAAAAAGGCAGCAAATGCCTTGATGATACAATCATCCTTGCCCTTTACTGCCTTTTTTACTTCGTCTATCACTAACTGTGCATTATTCATTTGTCTTATCCCCCGGTTAATCATTTTAAACTGCCGATGATCATCTTCATCATCTTATTCATAAATAGCTATATATATTTTACATATTTAGTATCAATATTTCAACTTTTATCACTTAAATTAAACAATTCTTAAAATTAATCACCTCTGCCGCTACACTGTTCCGGTGATGACAAGTGTGCTCTCACCCGGTGTGACAACCCACGCTCCTGTTGTGCTATCCTGTGTATAGGTTGCAGCCGGAACAGTGATTGCACCTGCCGTGCTCGAAAATGTGCCTGTCGCCTCATTGTAAGTGTAATCTGTAGCTGCAGTCCAGGCTGTGCCGTTTAATGCGGCTGTAAGATTGTTCAAAACCGGAGCAAATGTGTCTGTTATAACCACGCCTGTGGTATTGGTTGCCGCAACGCTTCCGTAGTTTTGAATCCTGAAGGTATAGGTCAGTGTACCGTTTTCCGTCACAGGAACAGGGCTTACTGACTTAGTAATTGCAAGATTTGGTGCAGCCTCGGCATTTACTGTCTCTGTTGCTGTGACCGGAGTGATTCCGGTGCCACTAACTGTAGCAGTGTTTGTGACAGATGCCTCTGTGCCAAGAGGAGCATACTCATTTAACGCTGCCTCATAGATGACAGTTGCATTGCCACCTGCAGGGACATTTATGCCTGTTATGCTAAGAGGCGGTCCCTGTGTTACTGCAGGCGCTGCCTGGAGTGTGCCGTTTGTATAGTATTTTGCAGTGTTATTCACATAGGTTAATGGTACAAGAGTGTTGGTGTTAAAGGTATAAGCACCTAGATTGTCAGAAAGTGTCAGACCGTTTATCGCGGTATTTCCGGAGTTTACGATGCTCACCACATAGGTTATTGTATCGTTTTGATTGTAGGTGTTTTTGACTGCTGTTTTCGTAGCAGAAAGCACCTCCAGTATTTCTCCGACTGCTATATTTGAATTGGCTACATTGTTGCCATAACGAAGCTGTGCCTGATTAGTAAATCGTGCCATATATTTTCCATCCTTTCATATATTCAGGTATGGTTTAATATATGACACAAATCTACAAATGCCACAGATTATTTACTGTCCTGTTTATTTTTCTCCACATCAGCCTTTTTGATAAGCTCCAGAAGCTTTTCAAGCTCCTCCTCATCCACGCCGGTGTAGCCTGAAAGCTCACTAAGGCTCGGCTCGAAACCCTTATCGGATTTTAGTTTCTCCACTGCACGGTTTACTAATGAAACCTTTCCTACCACAGTATTCTCGCTCTCATCCTCACCGGTCTGCTCCCTGATACACTCTTTCATAGACTCCTCTATGGCATCCAAAAGCTCTTTTTCCACATCTATCTCATCCCCGCAGCCGCAGAGCTCAGTAAGGCACATGAAAAGTCCCATGTTTCCCTCCTGTACTACATCCTCAAAGCCCTCTGATGTAACGGCAAGCTTCTTTGCCATGGCAAGCACACTTTTGAGCCAGAAATTTGATATAGTGTGTATCACACTCTCATCACCCGCAAGCAGCTTTTTGTACATATCGTCCTGCTCGGCCTTTGTGTAATCAGGTATCTCTTCAAGCTCCTCAAGATACATCCTAAACATAGGTGAATCCGGGATAAGGCTGTCCTCGTCTATATCAGGCTCAGCTTCATTATCCTGCTTGGCCTTATTATTCTTTCCACCTGCTATGGCATCCATCGAATCGCCTTCTGAGTAAATTACATTGTTCAATGCAGCATTTTCAGAAGATTCATCCCCATGTAATTCGTCCTCATGTGATTCATCCTCATAATCGCCTGCACTCTCATTCTCCTGCTCATGTGGTGTGATGAGAAATTCAAATACCATATCCTCCTGCGCTTTATTAAGCTCCATATCCTTAAAATAAGACATGATTTCATCTCTGCCAATAGGCTCCGCTGATGTCCTGATAATCTCGGCCACGCTCTGCACTGTCTCTATAAAGGTATTCTGATCTAACATATTTTACACTCTCCTGTCTGATTTCCAAAAAATACGTAACTATATCAATCCCTGGATAAAAATAAACAAAATTAAAAGCGGCAGTATGAACTGAAAATACGGTTTAAGCTTCCTTGAAATTTTAAGTCCTGATCCTGTATTTGCCTCATCTATATACTTATCAAAGCCCCAGCCCCACTTTGTCACGCAAAAAAGCAGATAAACCAGTGAGCCAATCGGGAGAAGCAGATTGCTTACCATAAAGTCCTCGCTGTCAAGCACATCCCTGCCTCCTATGAGGTGCAGATTACTCCACACATTGTATCCAAGTACACACGGCATACTTGCAATAAGTATTATCACACCATTTATTAGCGCAGCCTTGTTTCTGGACCAGCCAAACATATCAATGGCAAACGACATAATATTCTCAAATACCGCAATAACGGTTGAAAAGCTGGCAAAGGTCATAAACAAGAAGAAAAGACAGCCCCATATGCGGCCTCCCTGCATATTTACAAACACATTTGGCAAAGTGATAAAGATAAGGCTTGGTCCTGCGTCTACCTCCACCCCATAGCTGAAGCAAGCCGGGAAAATGATAAGGCCTGACATTATAGCCACAAATGTATCAAGAGCACATATTTTGGCACCCTCACCTGCAAGAGTGCAGTCCTTTCCCATATAGCTGCCGAATATCTCCATTGCGGCCACACCCAGACTCAGCGTAAAAAACGCCTGATTCATGGCTGCTGTTATGACATTCTTTATTCCAATTTCAGAAACCGCATCCAGATTTGGAACAAGATAGAATTTCACTCCTTCCAACGCCCCTGAAAGCGTGATACTGTGCACCGCAAGAACAATTATAAGCAAGAACAGAGCACTCATCATAAATTTACTGATTTTCTCAAGCCCATTCTGCAGACCACGGCTGCACACCAAAAAGCCAAGCACAACCGTAACTATCATCCAGAAAGCCATCTGCTTGGGTTCTGCAAGCAGGTTTCCAAATGCAGCTGCCGTGTCATCAGTATTCATACCTGATGTAAAATCTCCCTTTAGGAATTTAAAGAAATACGCAACCATCCAGCCTGAGACTGTTGTGTAATACATCATGAGCATGTAGCAGCCAAGCATGGCTATCCATCCGTGAATATGCCATTTACTGCCCTCTTTCTCAAGAGCCTTGTAGCTCATCACAGCACTTTTTCTGCTGGCTCGGCCTACAGCAAGCTCCATCGTAAGCACCGGAAGTCCCATGCATACCAGAAATATAAGGTAAAACAGTACAAAAATACCGCCACCGTTTTGACCTGTCACATACGGAAAACGCCATACATTACCTATGCCTATAGCGCATCCTGCACTTACCAGTATAAATCCCAGACGTGATTTAAATGATTCTCTTTTCATATTTATATATCTCCTATTGTTATTGCGTTACGTTATCACCCTGCCGTGAGCATTGACTATTGCTTTGTGCTTTATTACTCTCCTCAAAGACTCGCAGCTCCTTTATTGCCTGTCCACCCATCAGATAGAGAATACCTGTATTGAATATAGTCATAAGGCCGATTCCTACATCTCCGAGATCCCAGACAAATGTGTATGCCGCGATACCGCCTACAAACAGCATAACAAGAGCCAGCACCTTGTACATGGTCTGTGAAATCCAGTTATCCCCAAACAGGTACGCAACATTACTCCTTGCATAAAAAAGTATACCAAGGAATGTGGAAAAGCTGAATAAAAACAATGTGACTGCTATAAAAATAACTCCAAAATCTCCAAGATGATACCTCATAGCTGACTGTAATAAATCCATGCCCTCTTTCCCTGCCACTATATTCTCCGGTGCAGTGAGCATGATCATTGCCGTACAGCTGCAAATCACTATCGTATCTATAAATACACCAAGCGCCTGCGTCAGTCCTGCCTTTACAGGAGTATCGCACTCTGCCGCCGCTGCAGCGCATGGAGCTGAGCCTGAGCCTGCCTCATTTGAAAAAAGGCCTCTCTTTACACCGTTCATGAGCACCGCTCCAAAGCCTCCCGCAGCCACCTGCCTGATACCGAAGGCTTCCTCAAATATCCTTGAAAAAACCGATGGCATCATGCCTATATTTTTAATTATGATAAAAATGGTTATGGCAAAATAGCACACCGCCATGATAGGAACAACTATGTCAAGCACCTTTACCGTAGCATTTTTCCTAAGCACAATGACAGCGGCCACTGCAACTAAAATTACGGTAGTGTAAATAGGTGGTATGCCAAATGCATTTTCAAATGACGATGTAACTGAATTGCTTATAACCTGACTTATGCCACACCAGCAGATTAGTCCGGATATAGCAAACAAAACAGCTATAATAACATGTTTTTTCTTTTTGCCTGATTTATCCTCAAAGTAATGGTGTATGTAATACGCCGGACCTCCACGATAGCCTGAGTACAATGGATCCGGCTCCTTGTGAAGCTGTGCCAGTGTAGCCTCCACAAAAGCCGTGGATGAACCTATAATGGCTGTTATCCACATCCAGAAAACCGCACCTGCGCCTCCCACTGATATGGCAGCTACAACACCAACCAGATTACCCATGCCCACTCTCGTCGCCGTAGAGACAATGAGTGTCTGGAACGTGGACAGGCTGTCCTTATTTTCCTTTTTACCTGTCAGCGCCTTTATCATGTCCGGAAACATTCTGATTGGTAAAAGTCTTGTCCTTACAGTGAAATAAATTCCTGTCGGAATCAAAAGAATTATGAGCAGTGAGATTCCCACGCTCCCACCGCCGGGCAGTGGAATGTGTATCAGATCTCCCCACAAGAAAGAATAAACTTTTTCAATAAGTGCTACTATCATAGTAAATATCGTCCCCTTAGTTTTCATTGCTTCAACGCATTGAAGATGAAGCCAGTATTACTACTATACAATATGAGCAGGAAACTTTCAATATATTCTGTTTTTTTGTTCTGTTTTTTCTTTCACAAACAGTAATAAATACACTATAAGTCCCTTGCATATGAGATTATAATTTCTTATAATGATATAGTTGAATATTCAAAAGATATACGCCTGGGGAGATAAATAATGATAAAACTAATAGCAACAGATATAGACGGAACACTTTTAAAGGACGGCTCACTGCTCATAGATCCTGAGTACATGTCTGTCATCGACAGGCTCATATACAAAGGAATAATATTTGTAGTCTGTTCCGGCAGACAGTTTTCAAGCGAATTTAAGCTGTTTGCTCCGATAAAGCACAAGCTTTTGTATATAACAGACGGAGGAACAGTCGTGCGCACTCCAAAGGAAATCCTAAAAACCTATCCTATGGACGAGGATATATGGAAGGGCATGTGCCGGATGGTCCGCGATGAGCTGCCTGCATGCGATTACTTTGCTGCTACTCCTGATTTCTGCTTTGCAGAGGATGGTGGCAGTCCAGTCTTTCACCTGCTTCGTGATTCATACGGCTTTGAGATGCGTGAGGTTGATGACATCACAAGGCTTGACAGAAATGACATCATCAAATTCACTGTCTTTCATCCCGACAAATGCGAAGAGCTGTGTACACCGGTTTTCATTCCGGCATGGAATAAAAAAGCTCACCTGGCAGCCGCCGGCAAGGAATGGGTAGACTGCAACGCAAAGGGTGTCAGCAAATGGACTGCACTCTCATACCTAATAGACCGATTCGACCTGCTTCCGGACGAGGTATGCTGTTTCGGTGACAATCTGAATGATATTGAGATGCTTCAAAATGCCGGTATAAGCTACGCCGTGTCAAATGCCCGCCAGGAAGTTATCGTAGCCGCAAAACACACCTGTGCGCCTTACTGGGAAAACGGAGTACTTAGTGTTTTAAAGTCATTTTTATAATTTTTAAAATTTTTTTAAAAATTGAAAAAGCAGAAGGCACTCCATAAACCTTCTGCTCTTTCGGTTGTTTATTATTCGAATATGCCAACAAAGACATGTTCTTCCTGACTATCCGACGAAACAACACTCCATATTCTCTTCGTAAAATCTGTTATACATCTGTCGCATCAAAGGAATCAGTTTATAAAGTGGTTCCGTCTTACGATGGTTAACTTCATCTTTGATCATCTCTTTGATGATCGCTTCTTTTACCTCTCTTAGAGTACCATATACTCCAACTTTTTCCAATACTTTTTTGCAATTTTCTTTATTCTTTGCGCGTTTTAGTAATACAAAATCTCCATAATATTTTTTTATATAATAATTTTCTTTCATTCTTATCATTTTAAAGTTCTCCTTTTCACATACTGTGTTTAAAATCATTGAACGATTTCAAAAACTTTCTTGAACTGATTATTGGCATTATACTCCTTTTGTATACAGTATATGTTGCAAAAGAATTACTTTTTATTTAAGTTTTTCTTAATTTTTAATATATAGATTTCTATTATATCCTTATAGATATTTTTAAACTTGTATGTTGTATACAGTACTCGTCCATTTTTGACACTTTACAACCTACTTTCTTTCTAGTTATAATATATTATAAGTGTCACTAGTATAAATTCCGTTTGTTTCTACACAAATAAACAATTTATATTCAATGACGAACCAAACAACAAGAACGGATTAAAACATATAGAAAGGACACAATTTATGAAATACAAACTAATCGCCGTTGACTTAGATGGAACTCTTTATAACGACCAACTCAAAATTACTTCTGATACTTTAAATACCATGATTAAAGCTCAGGAAATGGGTATCCGCATTGCTCTTGCTTCTGGTCGTCCTCTCCCTGGTCTTTTTCATGCCAGAGATTTATTGAAACTAAATGAACATCATGGAATGCTCGTTGCTTACAATGGCGGAAAGGTTGTAGATACTACTACAAATGAAGTTTTATATGATAAGTACATCCCAGATGATCTCGCAATGGAGCTTTTAGAACATTTGAAAGATTATCCTGTAAATCCGATCATTGATGATGGGAAAGTTCTTTATGTCACAGACAAGAATGGATATCGCGTCAAAGAAGAGGCATTGAATGATTCTATGGAGTATGTTGAGGTTCCTTCCTTGACAGAACATCTTGATTTTCATTTAAATAAGATCCTTACTGCTGTCGATCCTCAAAAAACTTATGATGTTTTAGAAACGATCGGAATGCCATTTAGAGATCAGGTCACTTTTGTCCGTACTGCTCCTTATTATATTGAAGCAATTCCTGTGGGTACCAGCAAAGCTTCTGGTCTTTCCAATGTATGCAAAGGTCTTGGCATTGATTCATCTGAGGTCATTGCTTTTGGTGATGCAGAAAATGATCTGGAAATGATCCAGTTTGCAGGTCATGGTGTCGCTATGGGAAATGCATGCGATGCTTTAAAAGATGCTGCTGATGAAGTAACACTTACAAATAATGAAGATGGTATCGCACA
>OKYP01000224.1_pt1 | contig 16894 bp, 11 predicted proteins | sample 1608611 | NCBI WGS metagenome assembly OKYP01 (sample SAMN02674964, study PRJEB24791) | human gut metagenome, SKBSTL008 | isolation source: stool | host: Homo sapiens | place: USA | reverse complement strand
AGATATCTGACGCAGGATTTCACACTCTGATGGGCTGGATTAAGATGCATTATTTACTAGAACTGCTATAGTATCTCTTAGCGTCCGAAACCGCACACAAAATAAATATTATCCGGCGCGTCCCCTTCACTAACAATTGCATTTCCCCCTCCCTTTTATTATAATAACAACCAAAGCAGGCAAATCAACTTGCAGACACACTATAACATTCTATAAACCCAGGAAAGGACACTATAATATATGAAGAAACCCAGCATGATCAGCATCCTTCTGTTTCTGACAGGACTCCTGTGCATCATAGCCCTGATCTTCTTTAACAGGACCACACTGCACCAGATCCTCACCACTGAAAAAGAAGTCGATACAATCTCCGAACAGATCACTGCAAAACACGACGAAGTCAAACAGGCAGTAGACAAGTACACTACCGCCATAGACACAGTCCAGTCAAATATCAATCGCATGAAACAAAAACAACAGACAGCCACACAGAAGAAAACAAAAGAAAAAGCTGAAATCCCGGAAGAAGCTTCATCAAAGCCTTCTGTATTCAGCCAGAACAGCACCAGTGCCTCTTCTGGTTCCAGTGCCGGCGTTTTCTCCTCCGATGCCGAAACAGACGGACATATAATAGGAATCGATCCAGGGCATCAGAGTGAGTCCGTAGATATGAGTGCCCCGGAGCCCAACGGTCCCGGTTCTTCTGAAATGAAAGCAAAATGTACCAGCGGAACTCAGGGAACCTACAGCGGTGTTCCCGAATACCAGCTCAATCTGGAGGTCTCTCTTCAACTAAAGGATGAACTGGAACAGAGAGGCTATCAGGTAGTCATGACACGAACAGACAATGAAACAGCCATCAGCAACATGGAACGCGCACAATATGCTGCTTCACAGGGCGCAGAAATCTATGTCCGCATCCATGCAAACGGCGATGATTCCCATACTGCATCAGGGGCGCTGACCATGTCACCCTCCCAGAATAACCCTTATATCCCACAACTGTTTGAACAGTCTGATCGATTATCCCGATGCATCATCGATTCCTACTGTGCTGCAACAGGTTTTCAGAACCTTGGAATCCAGTACACTGACACGATGACAGGAATTAACTGGAGCACTGTTCCTGTTACGATCCTTGAAATGGGATTTATGACAAGCCAGAATGACGATCTGAAAATGAATGACGCAGAATTCCAGAAAACAATGGTACAGGGAATCGCAAATGGCATTGACAGCTACTTTGCATCATGATGATGTAAGTGTCAAAAAGCATTTTGCCCCTGACTTGATATCTGCGGATTGCTACGCAGCTTCGCAGTTCCCGCAATCCTGATTACAATAATAATAATTACGAAAGGAAAACCGCAATGAATAAAAAGCCAAATGAAAAACCTATTTTTCTCTATATAGTGATCGGCATACTGACTGTTGCAGTGATTGCACTGGCAGCTGTTTCATTTTTATCACTGAACCATCTCGTCACACTACAGCAAAAAGTACAGACACTCTCCAAAACCGTAGAGGAGATTTCCACTGATGCAAATACCCTTATCAGTCAGGCAGATCAGTTAGATGAATTAAGAGAACAGGAAAGTTCTGTCAAGGCAGCCACCGGAGAAACATCTCCTGCGCAGTCAGAATCCGCTGAACCCTCTTCAGAATCCGAACAGCAGAACGGAACACTTTCCCCTTCCTCCAACAACACATTTACCGACAACACTGATTCCAGCATGGACAATCTCCTGAAACAGGTACAGTCCCTGCTGCCGGCTGATAACGGAACCTGGTCCGTCTATGTCTGCAACCTGCCGAAAGATTCTGAAGGCATGATCAACGATACTCCCATGCAGGCAGCAAGCCTGATCAAACTGTATATTATGGGAGCTGTATACGAAAACTACGATACCCTCTCCCAGTCTCACAACGGAGACGAAATTGACAGTAATATTTCAGCCATGATCACTGTCAGTGATAATGATGCTGCCAACACTCTGGTAAACTGGCTTGGAAACGGCGATGACTCTGCAGGCATGGCAAAAGTAAATGGCTTCTGCCAGGAACATGGTTTCACCAGCACCCAGATGAACCGCCTGCTTCTCGCAGGTAAAGAAAACGGCGACAACTATACATCCGTCAAAGACTGTGGAACCTTTTTAAAGCAGATATACCAGACTGTCAATGGAACCCTTCCCGCTTCTACTCTTCCAAACGCAGATGCAATGTATTATCACTTAAAAATGCAGCAGCGTAAAAACAAGATCCCTGCACAACTTCCAGAAGGCGTCGGTACTGCCAATAAGACCGGCGAACTTGACACTGTAGAAAATGATGCAGCGATCATCTATGATACAGCCAAAGGAATTGATCTTGTAGTATGCTTTATGTCACAGGATCTTACTGATACTGGTGCAGCCCAAAGCACCATTGCTGCAGATGCACGTGCTATCTACGGATATTATAATGAATAAACACACTCTTCTGAATCTACAGTCTATCCAGATAATTGTCATAAATCAGACAGATATTCGCAACCTCCGCAGGGGACTTACTTGATTCGGTTAAAAGAAGGAGGCACATCCCTTAACGGGTTGTGCCTCCTTCTGCAAATTCAACAGGAAGAATCGTCAATGTCTCAATCTCTTCCCCTTTTATTTTCTTTAATAAAAGTTCCACAGCCTTTCGTGCCATATCCGGCACCGGCTGTACAATTGTTGATACCATTATGCCTCTTCAGCTTCCCCCTCTTCATAGGACTTCTCCCATATCTCCGAAAATACTGCCAGCGGACAGTCTGTGAGAAGGCACATGAGAAGGAAACATTCGTATGGATTTACTATGTATATCTCTCCCATTCCACATCGAAGCAGAATATCCTGAATCTCATCCAGAAAATGCTTGTATCTGTTAAAAGGATCATCATCCTCCATTTCCTGGGATACGATAAAGAATTCCAGTGTGATCAGGTCAAAGCGCTCCACCGGGAGTTTGTGGCTTAAAATATTTGTAATCCTCTGCCTGCTGAAACGCTTCTGGCTGAAATGCTTTGCCAGAATGGAGGCAGACATTTTCTTCAGATTGCCCATTTTGTTGATGGGGATTCCGCTGCAGATTACTTTTTCCACATCAGAAGGTGTAATTCTTTCTGCTGTCCACACCTTATCCCCACCTTTTTCCTCTTCATCATGCTGATACAGTCCGGCAATAATCTGCTTCGCATGATATAAAAGCTTTGTAAACTCCTGAAATGCCTGACTTTTCTCAGATATGGGATCTACTCTTTTTGATTTCAGTCGGGCAAGATAATCGATCAGTTTCTCCTCCGTATCAAGGCACAGGTTGCTTCCGTATAAAACCTGAGTATTTTCCACTTCCACAGGAGCGAGTATCTCATATTTTTTTTTCAATTCCTCTGCTTTATGATAACCCTGCTGCGTACTGTAACAATACCAGTAGATCACCTCGTCCGGATTGTAAAAATCAAAATCCTGTTCTTTCAGTACTCTTGTCAGGAAATCCGACACATCCTCTGTGGTCATTTTCAACCCAAACCCCAGAAGAAAAACAGTTTCTCTTTTTACAGATGCCTGATTCAGCCAGTTATTCACCAGTGCCGACAACTTGGTAGAGGTAGGATTCATGGATTTGGGCGTATAGGTTTCCTTAAAGGAATCTACTACGATCTCCTTATACACTTCCTGTGGAACCTCCGAGAAGGGTTCTTCCAGCTCTGCCCTTTCATAAATATATCTCTTCAGATGGTCGCCAAAGGACACCAGTTCCATCTCTTTATATAAATAGTGGAAAATAACATCCGCATCTTCGTCTTCAAAACTGTCCAGGCTTACCACCTGCCGAAATCTCTGTGCCGCCCTTCTGGTAAATTCATACTCCTGTACTTTATCAAACGCAACATTCTGTTCAAAATCCAGATCCTGCATACGGTTCTTCATGCTGCCCCACCTCTCATTTTTTATCTTTCAGATTTTTCATCCATTCTTTCATTCTGCGGACTGTATCCAGCTTCTGTACTTCACAGAGCACGATCGTCACATTATCTCTCCCACCTTTTTGGAGAGCATTTTTAAGAAGATCATTTACAATCTCCGGGATTTCCATATCCTGTGACAGAATCGCCTCTATCTCACTGTCCGAAAGCATATCTGTTACTCCATCTGAACACAGAAGATATCTGTATCCCTCCTTATGCTCGATTTCTGTCACAGAAGGTTCCAGTCTCTGCAGCTCTTCAGGAAGTCCAAGATACTGGGTTAACGGGGCTTTCCCAACTGCCGTACCACCAAAAACATGGTCTGTGGAAATCTGCTGAAGCTTACCGCCATCCATAAAATAAATCCTGCTGTCCCCAAGATTGCAGGCAAACATAGACTCTGGTGTAAAGAGGAGCATCGCCATTGTGCTTCCCATGCTCCAAATATGATGCTCTGTTCCATATCTGCATACTGCCTGATTCATCTTCTCACATACATCGTCTATAAAATCTTCCGGCATATCCCTCAGCATTCTTTTATTCGCATTATAAAATTTTCCAAATTCTTCTGATGCAAGAAAGGCTGCAATCTCGCCGCAGCTTTCTCCTCCCATACCGTCAAATACCGCCATTGCCGGTACTCTGTTACCCGAAATAATCTTTGAGCAGATACCCTTTGTTCCTTCATTGTTCACCGGAAGGGATTCCCCAAAACACCAGAAATTATCTTCATTATTTGCCCGGATATTTCCTGTATGGCAGGTATATGCACATTCAATCTGATACATTGCCATTATCTGTCTTTGTTCCTTCTCCCTTCAATGCTTTCAATGAATTGTTCCAGTATTTCTCGCCACGTTTCACGAATTCCTCATTATCTTTTTCGTTATCGTGACACTTTCCATTGGAATCGATCCATCTTATCAGTTCGCCGTCGTTATAATAATAATATTCTGAAGTTTCATCATACCAGATATATGCAAAGAATAACTTCTCTCCCCAGTAGAAATATTCTTCATAAACTCCATCTCCGGATTCTGCCGGATAGACCAGAGCTTTCATGCATTCACTCTCAATATCCAGATTTCCATCTGCCTGCTGAGTGGTCTTTACCCTTCTCAGATATCGCAGAACAGTTCCTTCTGTTCCAACCCAGTCGTAACTGTTCAGATTATCTGTGATAGTTGTTGCCTGCTCCTTGATCGTATCCAGAACCTTGGAGAAATCTTTGGATCCGGATTTTGTGGAGCTGTATTTCTCATCATCCAAAATTGCGATCGGATTATCCTCCTGTCCTTCCTGAGCATGATCTGTACTTACTCTGTAATAGACTGCGGCCATCATAAGTATCGCTGTACCTGCCACAATTGCAAGCAATGCCCTGCGCAGCAGCTGTTTCTTCCTGCGTCTTCGCTTTCTGGCTTCCACAGCACGCGCAGATCTTATCGCAACTGTTTCTAATGGCGTTTCCTGTGGCTGTATTTTCTGTTCTGCTACAACTGACATTGTTTCTTTATCTGTAAAGCTGCTCTCAGGAACATTGTTTACAGCACGTTTTCTTTTTGCAGCATTCTGAAAATCTGATGTTTTTTTATTTCCCCGGGTATTCTGTACTGACGTATTCTGCACTGTACTTTTTCGTACATTTTCGGCATCTGATGTAACATTCTGTGCTGCTCTGCCGTTCTGTGCAATTGCACTATATGATTCTGTTTTATCCGTTCCTGCTTTCTGAACACCGTTTTGTAACTGCCGGATTCTGCCAGATCTTCCATTTTTCAGATCATCCAGCACACCATAAAGCTCCTCCGGTGTCTGATATCTCTGTGCAGGATCATAAGCACAGGCCTTCATGATAATACGGGCAAACTGTGTTCCTGCATCCACAGGTGCACTCATCTGCTCTCCTGCAACACGCTTATTTAATGCATTTTCCTTATCCCTGTAAGTGATAAACTGTTTTTCCAGACTCATAAATGGCAGTCTGTTATGATTCATCAGCCTGTACAGCACAATCCCAAGAGAATAAATATCTACCCTGCTGTCATATTTCTCACCTTTATACATCTCAGGCGCCATATAAGAGTAAGTACCTTTCTTGGAAAATCCGCTCATGGTTCGTTCAAGTTCACGTGCAATTCCGAAATCTCCAAGCTTAAAATCGCCAAATCTGGATACAAAAATATTCTCCGGCTTGATATCCCTGTGAATGATCTTAAGTTTCCGGCAATATTCCAGTGCCTTACTCAAATCCATTCCCAGCTTTATTACCTCTTTCTCAGTAAGCTGCTTTTCCGCACAGTAATCCATAAAACTTGTCAGATATTCCATCCTTATGGAAATCTCCCATCCAATGACATCCAGATATTCCATAACCTTAAAATCTTCTACAGAGACAATGTAAGAGTTTCCTCGAAAGTATTCCATGGTACTGATTTCCTGAATACATTCCTCAACCAGATTCTGAAAATACTGTCTTGTGGACTGCTCATCCCCTGTTTCAGAACGTACGCTGTTCAACTCGCTCTGGCTTCCGGGTATATTGATGATCTTGATAGCAGAATAGAAAGATTTTCCACGTTCTGTTCTCTGTGCCTTATACACCTTTCCAAAAGAGCCTTCGCCGATTTTCTCTATGATTTTCCATTCCGGCCATGCTGAAACCGGAAGTTCTTTATCCATATTGCACCTCCATTTCTGTTCAATTTCTATTTCCTTCCCTGTCCCGGTCAATGCTTTTTACAAGCTGTTACCGGAAACAAAAATGTATATTTATCATAACTGTAAAAATACTTCACAGTTCATTACCTGCTCATAATGTACTGGTATTATAACACAAAAAGCGGTTTCTTTGTATTTTTCTCTTTTTTCGGCAATGGAATGTTCCGGAAAATAAAAGAGAACTACCTCGCCGGCAAAATCTGTCGGCACAGATAGTTCTCTTGTGAATTCATATCAAATCAGTCCGGATAAGTTATCTACTCCGTTGGATCATTCGTTGTCTTCTGCATCGTCTGAAGCCTGATCATCAGCTTCGTCTTCAGCAGCCTCTTCTTCATCAGATTCTTCAACATCGAATTCTTCGTCTTCCGGAAGTTCTTCATCCATTGTGACCATCTCATCATCTTTGATTTCTTCATCTTCCGTAAGTTCTTCGGCTATATCTTCAACCTTTACTTCCGGTTCAGGCATTGTGCTGTTGAGCCTTACATCTCTGTAGCGTTTCATACCGGTACCTGCAGGAATCAGTTTACCGATGATTACATTCTCTTTCAGACCGATCAGCGGGTCAACTTTACCCTTGATAGCGGCTTCAGTCAGAACTTTAGTTGTTTCCTGGAAGGAAGCGGCTGACAGGAAGGAGTTTGTAGCAAGAGATGCCTTGGTAATACCAAGCATAACCTGTTTTCCATCTGCAGGCTGTTTGCCTTCTTTTTCCATCTGCTCGTTAACGTCCTCGTATTCAAGGAAGTCAACCAGTGTTCCAGGAAGGAATTCTGTATCTCCGTTATCTTCGATACGGATTTTCTTCAACATCTGACGAACGATAACTTCGATATGCTTATCGCTGATCTCAACACCCTGGAGACGATATACACGCTGTACTTCACGGATCATATAATCCTGAACTGCACGTACACCCTTAATTCTCAGGATATCATGCGGATTTACGCTACCTTCTGTAAGTTCATCACCTGCTTCAAGGATCTGTCCGTCTGTGATCTTGATACGGGATCCGTATGGAATAAGGTAAGTCTTGGATTCACCTGTTTCCTGATCTGTAACGATAACTTCACGTTTCTTCTTAGTGTCATTGATAACAGCAACACCAGGAATCTCTGTGATGATGGCAAGACCTTTCGGCTTTCTTGCCTCAAAAAGCTCCTCGACACGAGGAAGACCCTGTGTGATATCTCCACCGGCAACACCACCACTGTGGAAAGTACGCATGGTAAGCTGTGTACCTGGCTCACCGATAGACTGAGCAGCGATGATACCGACAGATTCACCAACCTGTACCGGCTCGCCGGTTGCAAGGTTCGCACCGTAACATTTCGCACAGATACCAACTTTACATTTACATGTAAGGATTGTACGGATCTTAACTTTCTCGATAGATCCGCCTGTCTGGTTGTCCACGCCTTCTTTCATGATGCGGGCAGCACGTTTCGGTGTGATCATATGGTTGGCTTTTACGATAACTTCGCCATCTTTATTCTTAATTGTCTCACAGGAGAAACGACCTGTGATACGCTCCTGAAGTCCTTCGATCTCTTCTTTACCATCTACAAAAGATTCTACATACATACCTGAGATCTCATCTCTGTTTTCACAGCAGTCTGTCTCACGTACGATCAGATCCTGAGAAACGTCAACCATACGTCTTGTCAGGTAACCTGAATCGGCTGTACGAAGAGCGGTATCGGACATACCTTTTCGAGCTCCATGGGCAGACATGAAGTATTCCAGTACGTCAAGACCTTCACGGAAGTTTGACTTGATAGGCAGCTCGATGGTGTGACCGGTTGTATCGGCCATCAGTCCTCGCATACCTGCAAGCTGTTTGATCTGCTTATCAGATCCACGGGCTCCGGAATCTGCCATCATGAAGATGTTGTTGTACTTATCAAGACCTGTAAGAAGTGCCTTTGTAAGGGCATCATCTGTATCCTTCCATGTCTCGATAACCTCTTTGTAACGCTCCTCATCAGTGATAAGTCCACGCTTGTACTGTCTTGTAATCTTATCTACAGTGTCCTGTGCATCAGCGATCATCTGTGGCTTCTGTGGTGGCACTGTCATATCTGAAATTGAAACTGTCATGGCAGCCTGGGTTGAATACTTGTATCCCATAGCCTTGACATTGTCAAGAACCTCTGCTGTTGTTGTAGCTCCGTGTGTGTTGATAACCTTCTCAAGTATCTGCTTGATCTGTTTCTTACCAACGTGGAACTCAACCTCAAACTTGAGTGCATTCTCAGCCTTTGATCTGTCTATAAAACCAAGATCCTGTGGAATGTTCTCATTGAATATCAAAAGTCCTACTGTTGTCTCTGTAAAACCTGAAACCTTTGTGCCGTCAGCAAGCTTTACTGTACGGTGTACAAAGATATTCTGGTGAAGAGTAATCTCCTTGTTCTCGTAAGCGAGCATTGCAAGATTAACACTTCCATAGTAACGGCCGAGAAGATCTATCGGTCTGCAAAGCACACGACGGTTTCCGTCTGTGACATCCTCAAACCAGATGAGGTCATATAAGCCAAGCTCAGCCTTTCCTGTATTTTCATCAGGAGTTGTGAGCTTTCTAAGCTCATCAACATCATTGTATACAGTGTCTGATGACACCTGTGCAACCATCTTTGGATCATCCTTGTAATCAGCGAGCTTTCTCATTGTGAGGTAGTAAACTCCAAGGATCATATCCTGTGAAGGAACGGCTACAAGTCCACCATCAGAAGGCTTAAGCAGGTTGTTAGGTGACAGAAGCATGAATCTGCACTCAGCCTGTGCCTCAGCAGTCAGTGGAAGATGTACAGCCATCTGGTCTCCATCGAAGTCGGCGTTGAACGCTGTACATACGAGTGGATGAAGCTTGATTGCCTTACCCTCTACAAGGATTGGCTCGAAGGCCTGGATTCCAAGTCTGTGGAGTGTAGGAGCTCGGTTAAGCATAACCGGATGCTCTTTGATGACGTCCTCAAGGACATCCCATACCTCCGGCTGAAGTCTCTCAACCATCTTCTTTGCACTCTTTATGTTGTGTGCGGTTCCGTTAGCGGCAAGCTCCTTCATAACGAATGGCTTGAAAAGCTCGATAGCCATCTCCTTTGGAAGACCACACTGATAAATCTTAAGCTTTGGCTCTACACAGATAACTGAACGTCCTGAGTAGTCAACTCGCTTTCCGAGAAGGTTCTGACGGAAACGTCCTCCCTTTCCCTTGAGCATGTCTGAAAGAGACTTAAGAGCTCTGTTTCCGGGACCTGTAACAGGACGTCCACGACGACCGTTGTCGATAAGCGCATCTACAGCCTCCTGAAGCATACGTTTCTCGTTACGAACGATGATATCCGGTGCTCCAAGATCAAGAAGTCTTCTAAGACGGTTGTTACGGTTGATGATTCGTCTGTAAAGGTCGTTAAGATCACTTGTTGCGAAACGTCCTCCATCGAGCTGAACCATTGGACGGAGATCCGGTGGAATAACAGGAATAACTGTCATAATCATCCACTCAGGCTTGTTTCCTGACTCACGGAAAGCCTCTACAACCTCAAGCCTCTTGATGATACGTGCACGCTTCTGGCCTGTAGCATTCTCAAGCTCTGCCTTAAGCTCTGCCGAATCCTTCTCGAGATCGATTGCTGCTAAAAGCTCATGGATAGACTCAGCACCCATTCCTACACGGAATGCTGAGCGGCCATAAGTATCGCATGCCTCCTGGTACTCTGACTCGTTGAGAATCTGCTTGTATGCAAGCTTTGTCTCGCCCGGGTCAAGCACAATATATGAAGCAAAGTACAGTACTCTCTCAAGTACACGTGGAGATAAGTCAAGGATGAGTCCCATACGTGATGGGATACCCTTGAAATACCAGATATGAGATACAGGAGCAGCAAGCTCGATGTGTCCCATACGCTCTCTACGAACGCTTGACTTTGTGATTTCTACGCCACATCGGTCGCAGACAACACCCTTATAACGTATCTTCTTGTATTTACCACAATGACACTCCCAGTCCTTCGTTGGTCCGAAAATCTTCTCGCAGAAAAGACCGTCTTTTTCAGGCTTTAATGTTCTATAGTTAATAGTCTCAGGCTTTTTAACCTCGCCATGTGACCACTCTCTGATCTTTTCAGGAGATGCTAATCCAATCTGAATCGCATCAAACTGCATTGCCTGATTATTTTCTATATTATTTGTTTCTGGCATTTTGGCACTCCCTTCTAATTATTCTTCGTCATCAAGAACTTCATCAGCAAAAATATCGTCATCCGCTGTCTCAGGAGACTCTTCCTCTTCTATGTCAACAAGCTCTTCGTTGTCATCAAATTCTTTCTTTGAGAAACCATGCTCTGCGAATGACTCACTGTCCTCGAATGCATAGTCCTTATCGTTTCCGATAATTGAGTTGATATCTGTATTACCGTACTCACTTGTCTCGATAAGCTCAACCTCTTCTCTGTTCTCATCAAGTACCTTGACATCCAGACCAAGTGCCTGAAGCTCTTTGAGAAGTACCTTGAATGACTCTGGAATACCAGGCTCAGGGATATTCTCACCCTTGATGATAGCCTCGTAGGTCTTGACACGGCCAACAACATCATCGGACTTCATTGTAAGGATCTCCTGGAGTGTATATGCAGCACCATATGCCTCAAGAGCCCAAACCTCCATCTCTCCGAAACGCTGTCCACCGAACTGTGCCTTACCACCAAGTGGCTGCTGTGTAACTAATGAGTAAGGACCTGTTGAACGTGCATGGATCTTATCGTCAACAAGATGATGCAGCTTAAGGTAATGCATGTGTCCGATAGTTGTCTTTCCATCGAAGCACTCACCTGTTCTACCATCACGAAGCTGTACCTTTCCATCCTTTGAAATCGGAACGCCCTTCCATAAGCTTCTGTGAGCTCTGTTTGTTGAAAGGTATTCCATAACGTCCTCACGGAGTGTATCAACATATTTATCATAGAAGATTTCAGCATCTGCGCTCCAGTATGGATGCTCAGCCTGTAAATCCTTTTCAAGCTCTTCCTTATCGAACGGAAGATTTACGTAATCATTTGCAAGCTCAAGTGTATCCTCGATATCTACCTCGTTTGCTCCGTCAAATACAGGAGTTGAGATATTGAAGCCAAGTGCCTTTGCAGCGAGACTCAGGTGAATCTCAAGGACCTGACCGATGTTCATTCGTGAAGGAACACCGAGTGGGTTAAGTACGATATCCAGTGGACGTCCGTTTGGAAGGAATGGCATATCCTCAACAGGAAGCACACGGGAAACGACACCCTTGTTACCGTGACGTCCGGCCATCTTATCTCCTACGGAAATCTTTCTCTTCTGCGCAATGTAAATACGCACAGACTGATTCACACCCGGAGAAAGCTCGTCGCCATTCTCTCTTGTAAATACTTTCGCATCCACAACAATACCATATTCTCCGTGAGGTACTTTCAAAGAAGTATCTCTTACTTCTCTTGCTTTCTCACCGAAAATTGCACGTAAAAGTCTCTCTTCTGCTGTCAGTTCTGTCTCTCCCTTTGGAGTTACTTTTCCGACTAAGATATCCCCTGCACGAACTTCTGCACCGATACGGATGATACCTCTCTCGTCGAGATCCTTAAGCGCGTCATCACCAACACCCGGAATATCTCTTGTGATTTCTTCCGGTCCTAACTTCGTATCACGTGCTTCTGCTTCATATTCTTCAATATGGATGGATGTATAAACATCATCCTGTACTAATCTTTCGCTTAATAATACAGCATCCTCGTAGTTGTAACCTTCCCATGTCATGAAACCGATGAGCGGGTTCTTACCAAGAGCCATCTCTCCGTTGGATGTAGATGGTCCGTCAGCGATTACCTGTCCTGCTTCCACTTTCTCGCCTTTGACAACGATTGGTCTCTGGTTGTAGCAGTTGCTCTGGTTACTTCTCTGGAATTTTGTCAGTTTATATGTTTTCTTTGTTCCGTCATCATGTCTGATCGTGATGCTTGTAGATGTAGAGCTTTCAACCACACCAGCTTGCTCTGCAACTTCAGCCACACCGGAGTCAACAGCTGTCTTAACTTCCATACCTGTTCCGACTACCGGAGCTTCTGTTGTAAGAAGCGGTACTGCCTGACGCTGCATGTTGGATCCCATCAGCGCACGGTTGGCATCATCGTTCTCCAGGAAAGGAATCATGGATGTAGCTACTGAGAATACCATCTTTGGAGATACGTCCATTAAGTCAAGGTTTACTTTATCAAATTCTGATGTATCCTCACGGAAACGTCCAGATACATGAGTATTTACGAAATGTCCATCTTCGTCAACAGGTTCGTTCGCCTGTGCTACTACATAATTATCTTCTTCATCAGCTGTTAAATAAACAACTTTGTCTGTAACAACTGGATTCTCAGGATCTGATTTATCCAGTACACGATATGGAGCTTCGATAAATCCATACTCGTTAATTCTCGCATAAGTAGCAAGAGAGTTAATCAGACCGATGTTAGGTCCTTCAGGTGTCTCGATCGGACACATTCTTCCGTAATGTGTGTAATGTACGTCACGGACTTCGAATCCGGCACGGTCACGAGACAGACCACCTGGTCCTAATGCAGATAAACGTCTCTTATGTGTTAACTCAGACAGTGGGTTGTTGTGGTCCATGAACTGAGATAACTGAGAACTTCCAAAGAACTCTTTCACTGCTGCTGTTACTGGTTTGATATTGATCAATGACTGTGGTGAGATAGATTCAATATCCTGAGTTGTCATTCTTTCACGAACAACTCTTTCTAATCTTGAAAGACCGATACGATACTGGTTCTGAAGCAGTTCACCTACAGCACGGATACGACGGTTTCCTAAGTGGTCAATATCATCATCATGTCCAATTCCATACTCTAAATGGATATTGTAGTTGATGGATGCTAAGATATCTTCTTTTGTAATATGTTTTGGAATCAATTCATGAATATTTTTCTTCAGAGCTTCTTTTAATTCTTCTCCTTCATATCCTTCTTCTAAGATTTTCTCTAATACAGGATAGAAAACATCTTCATGAACACCGATCTCTTCTGGATTGAAATCTACATATTCAGCAAGATTTACTTCCATGTTGGAAAGTATTTTTGTAGCACCTTCTTCTGTCTGGATCATAACACTTGCTACGGCTGCGTTCTGGATCTTATCTGCAAGTTCCATGTCCACATTCGTTCCAGCTTCTGCTAATACTTCTCCAGTTGTTGGATCTAAAACATCTTCTGCTAAGATAAATCCACTGATACGATTTCTTAATGCTAATTTTTTATTGAATTTGTAACGTCCAACTTTCGCAAGATCATATCTTCTTGGATCGAAGAACATGCTGTTGATCAAGCTTTCCGCACTATCTACAGATAATGGTTCTCCCGGACGGATCTTCTTATATAATTCTAACAGACCATCTTCATAGTTATCAGATGGGTCTTTTTCAATACTTGCAAGGATCTTTGGTTCTTCACCAAATAATTCTTTGATCTCTGCGTTTGTTCCGATACCTAATGCACGGATCAAAACTGTGATAGGCACTTTTCTTGTACGGTCTACACGTACATTGAATACATCATTGGAATCTGTTTCATATTCAAGCCAAGCACCACGGTTTGGAATAACTGTGGAAGAGTATAACTCTTTACCAATCTTGTCATGAGCAATTCCATAATAAATTCCAGGGGAACGCACTAACTGACTGACGATAACACGTTCAGCTCCGTTGATGATAAATGTTCCTGTTGCTGTCATTAAAGGAAGATCGCCCATAAAAATCTCATGCTGCTTGATTTCATCAGTCTCTTTATTATGAAGTCTTACTTTCACTTTTAAAGGTGCAGCGTATGTTGCATCTCTTTCTTTACATTCTTCAATTGAATATTTGACGTCATCTTTACATAATTGATAGTCAACAAATTCCAAGCTTAACTGATCGCTGTAATCTTCGATTGGGGAGATATCTTCAAATACCTCTGCTAATCCTTCTCTTAAAAACCAATCATAGGAATCCTTTTGAATTTCGATCAGATTTGGTACTTCAAGGACGTCATCCTGTCTGGCATAGCTGATTCGCATCCCTGTACCTGATTTTATTGGCTGTATTCTGTTCTTTTCCATGGACGTTTTTCACCTCTTGATCTAAACCTGGTTTATATACTACATCAACTGTAAGAAACCCTCTATCTTACTATATCTTTCTTACAATCTTATTCTTAATTTTACATAGAGTGTGGGCAGACAAACCCACATTAAGACATTTTCTTATATTACCACATAGAATTTATCATGTCAATAACTATTTTTAAATACATGAAAAAAGCACCTGAAAATGTTTCTCATCTGCCTTTTTCATTAAATTCTTCACTTCTTTTCACTCTTACCTTGTAATAAAAAGATTTTGTATATTACACTAGTCATAAACAAAGGCGTTGTAAACAGATATATGTTTATAGCGCCTTTTGCATTTATTAAGAAAGGAAATCTTAACGTGGGAATCACTTTAAAACACAACAAACTACTTTTGGCCGCCCCATGTGCTGCATTTATTGCTGGGTTGATCTGGGATAAAGTATCCTCAAGAGTTGCCGTTGCATCTATCTTTATCGGTATGATCTGTGGACTCATTGCTTACTTTATGATTCCTGATGATAATATTAACTATTTTGTAGGTAATGTATTTTCTCTTTGTGTTCCGATTGTTGTTATCATGATCGGCTCTCTATTCGAGAAAGAACATTTTGATTTTGAACAATTAAATTATTTATTCTAATTGTCTATGTATGGTTTGCCATTGGAATTGCAGTGATCAGTGTATTTGCAATTCGAGAATTGTTTAGCTGGTTCAAGGTTCCAAACGAGCATATATCACAAAGCATTCAGAAAGGACCGAGAAAAAATTATGAAATGTAATGTTGTTTGTATACAAACTTATCCAAAAATGAATCAGAAAGAGGAAAATCTTTTTCATATGGAAACGCTTCTTCGCAAAGCTATGGAATCTCATCCAGATACTCAACTCATTATTTTCCCTGAGCTTGCTGTTACTGGTTATCAATGTGGTAAAAATTTTAAAGACTTGGCAGAAACTGCCACGATCAACTCTACATCCGTAAAAAAGATGAGTGCCTTAGCTAAGGAATTTCATGTTCATATCGTCTATGGAATGGCTGAAAAAGAAGAAGATATCCTTTATAATTCTCAGTTTTTCATTGATGACACTGGTGTTCTTCTTGGAACTTATCGCAAAGTTCATTTATTTGATTCCGAGAAAAATTATTTTACACCCGGAGATCAATTTAAAGTATTTAATACAAAGATTGGTCGTATCGGCTTGTTTATCTGTTATGACGCATTCTTTCCAGAAGCTGCCAGAAGTCTTGCTATTCAAGGAGTGGATCTCTTAGTTAATAGTACAAACTGGGAGAAACCTTATGACTACGATATAGCAAAACAAATGAAGCATGACTATTATACAATGTTGACGGAACGTCGTCCAGATGTTTATATTGCATGAATGAATATTGTGTCCTATCTTCTCTTTTTACGAGAAAGTTTTTATAAAAAAATAGACAGTGCTCTTTTTCATAAGAACGCTGTCTATTTTTTATTTTACTTATTTTTCCATAATATATTCTATAAGTTTATCTGAAAATTCCTTCACCACTGTATCTGCCTGATGGAGATCTTGTTTGATCGCTCCTTCTGGTGCATATCCAATGCATTTCATTTTGGCAGATTTGGCTGCCTTTACTCCTGCTTCGGAATCTTCGACCACGATACAGTTTGCCGCCTTCTGTCCAATTGCCTCAGCCGCCTTTTGAAAGATTTCTGGATCCGGCTTTCCGTTTTCACATTCGGAACCGCTTATAAATGCTTCAAAGCAGTCTGTAATTCCAAACGTATTCATATTTGTCATGATATCTTCTTTCAATGAAGACGATGCTACTGCCAGATGAAATCCTTTTTCCTTTAATGTACGGATCAGATCAACAACCCCCGGCATCGGCTTTAGTCCTTCCTGGTCGATCAACTCTTTTCTGGTTTTGACCCACTGATCTATATAATATAGAACTTCTTTATCAAGACTTTCAAATTCTTTCTTCATCTCTGTCCACATATATTCATGTGTTGTACCCAAGAACTTATCATGGTAATGCC
>OKYP01000200.1_pt1 | contig 18764 bp, 15 predicted proteins | sample 1608611 | NCBI WGS metagenome assembly OKYP01 (sample SAMN02674964, study PRJEB24791) | human gut metagenome, SKBSTL008 | isolation source: stool | host: Homo sapiens | place: USA | reverse complement strand
TTTTTGTGATTCGAGGATCATTGTCTATCTTGAATTCCTTTACATACTGCTCAAGCTGTTCAGGTGTCAGTATCTTTTCCAGATCACCTGCGTTCGTCTTCATGCTCCTGAACTTGTATACAGATATTTTTTTCCCCTTATAGCCGACTCTTGTGTGCCCATAGAACACGCTGCCGCCATCACTCATTCTGATTATCACAGCGAGTATGATAAACACCGGTGACAGTACTATAAGTCCAAGCAGTGAGGCAACAATATCCACCAGACGCTTTATAAATCTGTATACCGGCTTTCCGCTGTCTTCAGTGGCCGGATATGCCTGTATGTCATAGCTTAAAGGCTCTCTATCCTTCACTAGCTCGCTCAAGCATCTCATCTCATCAACCAGCTGTGCCGGCATGACAAGCTCTCTCTTTGACACAGACCTGCAAAGAGGACATACTGCCCTGAAAATAATCCTCAGATCAAGGCCCACCGTCCAGTTCAGTATATATTCCTGGTCGTACTCGCTTTGCTCCTCCTCGGTAAGCAGCCTGTGTTCCCTGCTGTATACCTGCCAGAAGCCTATGATTCCGGGCTTTACCGATAGACTTTTTCTGTGAAATGCAGAGTATTCTATAAACTCCGGCAGTGATGGAGCAGGATTTCCCACCATGCTCATATCTCCCCACAGCACATTCCAGGCTGATGGCAGATTTTCAATCCTTAATGCCCTAAGCATTCTTCCAACCGGTGTAAATCTCGGGTCTTTTTCCTTCTTTCCATCCAGTATCCATTTGTCATATCTATCCCTCGCATCCATATACATGGTGCGGAATTTATAGTAATAAAATCTTCGTCCGTTTTTGCCGACTCTGACAAGCGATATGAGCACCGGGCCATGGTCACCTGTGACTATTTTGCCTATAAATGCAACAAGCCACACAGGCACTATAAGTATGCTTCCGGCCACACCAAACAGCAGATCTATCAGCTTTTTAATAAGCAGATGCCTTACGCGGTATGTCTTATTCTTCCATGTGACCACTGCGTATTTTCCAAGGAAATCCATATAGTGCTCACCGACCTTGGCCTCATACTCATTGACATTCAGGTGCACTGTCTTGCCCATCTCATTGAGCACTGTAACAAACTCTCTCTGCTTAAACGGATAGTTGTCCGGCAGATGTACAAACACTGAATCTATCTCTGCTGTTGATATCACCTGAAGCAGGTTATCGGCAGTTGCGACGACCTCTATCTTGTCTACTATCTCACCGACCATATCACAGTCCAGAATTGCAATATTCGATATACGAAAATCCCAGTTTCTTGTGGTCTTTATCTTTTTTATCACTCGCTCCACCTGGTCTGAGGTGGTGACAAGCATAATTTTCTCATTGGCCCCTGAGCGGTGATATTCCTTTGTCACCAGTCTTTTCAGCAGCTGTCTGACTATCACAGTGAATATGGTACTCAGTATGAAGGTAATACCCATCTGCCCTCTGGAGAAATATTCACTTGTTTTTGTAAAGTATACACAGCCGACTGTGATTGCACCCACATATACATACATTTTCAGGACATTGTATATTTCAGGAAATATCTTTCGGTTTATCAGATTATCATCTGCAAATGCCACGAAATGTACTACCACATATGCCACGAGCTCCACCAGAAAAAGTGTAAGATAGTGCTCTGTATGGTTTATAAGTCCTGTTCTAAAGAAACCGAACTTGTACCAGTTTGCAATCAGATAAGATGTAAACATCACAATTATATCAAGAAGTACCTCAAGGTACTGGATTATCCATTTTTTTGAGTTCATATCTTTCTCCCGGATTTTTCCTTATCAGCAGTATCTATACCGGCAAGCAGTACAAGCAGGAAAGGATCATATGCCATCTCCAGCAGATGGTGTTCCATAAATGAGTGCACTCCAATCATGACTATTGCTGCAAAAAGCACATATTGCTTTGCTCCTATTGCCTTGTGACCAATAAATATTAATAATATCAGCACTACAGCAAACACTATTATTCCATACTCAAACAGCATCCTAATATACATATCATCTATAAAGAAATACTTTGCAGGGTCTATCCCGGTCGGGTCTGCAACACCTCCCCAGCCCTGTTCCTCTATAAACTGTCCAAATGGCTTGATGCTATACTCACTCCACACTTTGTGGCTCACCATCAGCCTTTGAGACAGTACAGAGTCTATTTTAACCATTATAGCATTGCTCTCACTATAAAAATAGCTGAGTGCAAGAAAAAGACTCGCCCACACTATCGGCAGATATTTAAATATCTCACACACCCTGCGTGCCAGATTTTTCCTCTCAAGCAGATAAATCAGGCCTGTCAGAACCAGGAATCCTGTCAGGCACACTGTTCCCGTAAAGGCTCCTGCTTTTATATATATAAATACACCTGCCACAATTACGATTAGCCATCTGAGCCCTGCCGGATATCTGTATTTTTCGTTTTCCCAAACCCTCTGCCATATACCAAGGCAGCTTACCGCCAATATCAGGTAAAATACATGTGCCGCAAAGTCCGTCGGATATATAATGCCGTATGAATGTCTGGCCGCCGCTGCATTTCTCGGTGAATAGCCTATCACATCCGCTATCACACCTGTCTGACTAGCTATAGCTGCCACTATAAGCATGACCGATACAACCGCCGTATATACCTTTAGTATATTGTCAAACCTCACATTTTTTGCCCCGGCAATAAGTAGTACCGGCTGCAGCAGTTCATAATAACCGGTTTGTAAGCCTACTATTCCAAATATAAGAACAACTACGGCAATTGCAAGCTGCTCTTTTCTGCTGTAATATCCGGAAAAAAGGACCTTGGCTCCTGTATACAAAACCATCGCTGCAAGAAAAAGCTTAAAGGTTCCTACCAGCACCTGCTGCGAGAACATAGTAGTCTCGTATACACATTTTGCCAGCACAATACCATATAATATAAAGTATCCTACATCCCATCTGTTAATTTTCTGTGTTGAAATCGATTTATTTTTGTCCATAAATGATATTTTACCATATTTGATATATAATTGCCACATTTCAAAAAATTATAACAAAAATTTAATAAAAGCTACAGTTTATGCGTCTCCGCTCAACTGTAGCCTTTAAAATCGACCTATTTAATTACTTCAGGTCATCATCTGTAATTGTTTCACCATTCATAACCTTCTGTATCAACTGTTTAGCATGCTCTACGCTGCTCTCATCCGGAATAGTAACATAAACTTTCTGAATAGGCATAGAATATGTTGTTTTCTTGGTACCCTGACCAGTTACTGCAAATGACTTAATATTCCAGCTTCCTCCCTCTGACAGCTGCATATTGATAAGAGATGAAATATCTGAGCTTTTAAAATCCATGGAAATCATTCCCTCAAGACTGTCAAGAATACCGGAGTAGTTGGTCAATAATGCCGTACTGTTTGTCATCTTATCTATTACTGCTGAAATAAGATCCATCTGATGGCGTCCCCTGCCATTATCTCCGTCCGGAAGATTATGCCTCTCACGGGCATATGCCAATGCTTCCTCTCCGTTTAATTCATTTGGACCCTTTGAAAACTTGTAAGAATCCATAGATGAACTAAATGCCTGTTCAGAATTCACAGTAACTCCACCTATTTGGTCTATAAGAGTCTCAAAACCTGTGAAATTAATCTGAGCATAGTAGTTGATTGTATCCAGATCATATACTGAAGCCAATGTCTTCATTGAACAATCTATACCATACAATCCACAATGTGTCAGTTTATCCTTTGTCCCATGAGATACCGACGTTTCAACATAGTAATCTCTAGGTGTATTTAACAATAACACCTGTCTACTCTCAGGATTGACAAAAGCCAGAATATTTACATCGCTTCGGCTCTTTGCAAGCTTCTTGCTTCTGGTATCTGATCCACTGATATATACAACGAACGGCTCCTTTGTCACCTGAACATCCTTTTCTGTCTTCTCAACCTCATATGTCTTAGTATAAGCATACAATACCTTTGTCTTTGTTTCAAAATCTTCATACCCCTCTGTATCTGTGATAACAGATACATATGAGGTATTGAGTATCATCGCCTTTACCTCACCCGAATAAAGGGCATCCACCATCTCTATTGCAGACGCATATGGCTTTGTATTGATTGTACTGTCTGTTTTTTTATTAATATCATCTATTGTTTCCTTTGTCTCTTCATATCCATATGAATCAGTATATGCAAAGGTATAATCCTTGGCATCATCAATAGTCTCAGCGGGATCATCCTTCATAACATAGACAACAATCTTATCCTCCATGACATTTTTATTTCCGGTCATATCATTAAGTGTGCCCATCACCTTGCTAAGCACAGACGTGCCATATAAGCTACATATGATAACCAGTATAGATATAAATGTTCCCAATCCTCGCTTAAAATAGCCCGACGCTTTTGGTTTCATTATGTTTTGTCCTAAGTGAACAAGTGCAAACACCAGGAACTCCATAATTAATAAACCCCCGGCTGCAAACATGATATACTTTGCAGGTAACATTTTTGTTTTTACAGCCATAGCAAATATCATAGCACTAGCAATAAGCTGTAAAACCAATAATACCCTTGCAAATATTATCCATTTTGTAGCCTTTTTCTTTTTCTTCATTTGTTTCTCCTTCTATCTATAAATACATAGTACTTATCTATTTTAACAAATGATTTTGATTTTTCAATATTTTAACAATGATTATAACAAAATTAATAATTTTTTTTAAAATTTAAATGTGTTTTCCAGTGTCTCCCACTTCTGATCCTTATCACTCAAGTTGATTGGTGTGCCATCCTCAAGTGTGTATCCGCTTCCGTCAGCGCTTCCCGGATACTCTCCGACAAGCTGTGGCCACTCGATGCCGATTGCAGGATCATTCCATGCAAGGCCGCTCTCATCTCCAAGGTGCCAGAAATCTGTTACCTTGTAGCAGAACTCTGCTACATCTGAGAGTACTAAAAATCCGTGTGCAAAGCCCTCCGGAATAAGGAACTGCTTCTTGTTCTCCTCTGTGAGCTCTACTCCGAACCACTTGCCGTATGTCTTTGAATCGCTTCTTAAGTCTACAGCCACATCAAATACTGAGCCTTTTACTGCACGCACAAGCTTTGCCTGTGGGTATTCCTTCTGGAAATGGAGTCCGCGGAGCACTCCCTTTGTGGAGCATGACTGATTATCCTGTACGAACACTCTGTCAATGCCAGCTTCCTGCATATCCTTTGAATTGTATGTCTCCATAAAGTATCCACGGTTGTCTCCATGCACTGTAGGCTCGATGATGCAAAGTCCTTCGATTCCACCTACGTTTTTCTGTACTTTAATCTGTCCCATGATTTCTATGTCCTTTCTTGTATTACGTGAACATCCCAACATCTAACTCAACCTCGCTACTTCGTAGCTTCTTTGCTCACTAAAATTCTATCTCCTGCAGATATCTGTGCAGCGCATCCTGCCATGTAGGGAGTGGCTTAAATCCATTCTCCACGAGCTTGCTCTTGTCCAGTCTGCTGTTAAACGGACGTGCTGCCTTTGACACACCGTACTCTGCTGTTGTAACAGGTGCTACTGTAAGTCTGTCCTCAGAATACTCTGTATGACCAAGCTCCACTGCCTGCTTAAAGATTTCCTTTGTAAAATCATACCAGCTTATATATCCACCCTCGTTTGTAGCGTGATAGTAACCGTATTTATCAGTCTCTATCATATCTACGAGCAATCTTGAAAGGTCGAGTGTATATGTCGGTGTACCAATCTGGTCACTTACTACTGTAAGCTTATCGTGTGTCTTGCCGACATTTAGCATTGTCTTGATGAAGTTCTTGCCGTTTACACCAAATACCCATGCTATACGCACTATAAAGTACTTCTCAAGTGTATTTGCCACTGCAAGCTCTCCGTCAAGCTTTGTCTGTCCATATACATTGAGTGGTGCATAGTCCTTGCAGTCAGGCTGCCATGGTGTGGTGCCCTGTCCGTCAAATACATAATCTGTGCTGATATATACCATCTTGGCATCTATCTTCTTGCAGGCATCCGCGATATTCTGTGTGCCGTCTGCGTTGATTGCATGCACCTTTGCTTTTTTATCATCATCCTCGGCCAGATCCACAGCTGTCCATGCTGCACAGTGTACTACTACGTCAGGCTTAAGCTCTGTGATTGTTTTTTCCACTGCATCACGGTCTGTGATATCGAGTGAGACATATGGCAAAGTTGTAACTGCTGTGCCATCGTCTGCTCCGCTATACTGTGGTGCTATATCTGTTCCGATTCCTTCGTAACCGCGTGCTGCCAGGTCGTTCATTACGTCGTGTCCGAGCTGACCTGCAACTCCTGTAACAAATACTTTCATTTTGGGTCTCCTTTTTACAAATATTCGTAAACAGGCCCAACATATATGCGCAATCCCGCATGCTTTGGCATGCTTTCCCGCTGCTTACGCAGCTAAGATTGCTTATATACGTTGTTCCTGCTCTATTCTAGAGCCTCAAAGAATCAAAATGCGCTTATGTAAGCGAGCTTACAACACGCATTTCGATTCTTCAAGGTTTACGAATAGCAGTTATCTATTCGCGTACATCTTCTCGTAATAGTTCTGGTACTCTCCACTGATGATTGTCTCCCACCACTCACGGTTGTCAAGGTACCATTTGATTGTCTTCTTTATTCCGTCCTCGAACTTGGTCTCCGGAAGCCATCCGAGCTCGTTGTGGATCTTTGTTGGGTCGATTGCGTAACGCATATCATGTCCCTTACGATCTCCTACGAATGTGATAAGGCTCTCTGGCTTGTTGAGCTCCTTGCAGATAATTTTAACGATTTCAAGGTTTGTTTTCTCATTGTGGCCACCTACATTGTAAACCTCTCCTACACGTCCGTTGTGGATGATAAGATCGATCGCCTTGCAGTGATCCTCTACATAGAGCCAGTCACGCACGTTCTCGCCTGTTCCGTATACCGGGAGTGGCTTGTCATTAAGCGCATTTGCAATCATAAGCGGAATAAGCTTCTCCGGGAAATGGTATGGTCCGTAGTTGTTTGAGCAACGGCTGATTGTTACAGGAAGTCCATATGTGCGGTGGTAAGCAAGCACGAGTAAGTCTGCTGCTGCCTTTGATGATGAATATGGGCTTGATGTATGGATTGGTGTATCCTCATGGAAGAAAAGGTCAGGGCGGTCAAGTGGCAGATCTCCGTATACCTCATCTGTTGATACCTGGTGATATCTTTTAATACCATACTTGCGGCATGCGTCCATAAGCACTGATGTTCCGATGATATTTGTATCAAGGAATACCTGTGGGTTCTCGATTGAACGGTCAACGTGTGACTCTGCTGCGAAGTTTACAACCATATCAGGATGCTCTTCCTCAAATAATTTGTATACAGCGTCACGGTCTGTGATGCTCTCCTTTACGAAACGGAAGTTTGGATTGTCCATTACAGGCTCAAGTGTTGAGAGATTTCCTGCATATGTGAGACAGTCTAAGCATACGATACGGTAATCCGGATATTTGTTAAGCATGTGAAATACGAAGTTGCTTCCGATAAATCCTGCTCCACCTGTTACGATAATTGTCATTTTGATTTCCTCCTTAATATAACTGCTCGCGGTATTTTCCATCAAGTACGTCCTTTAAGTACTGTCCGTACTGGTTCTTCTTTACGAGCTCATATGTCTTTAATACTTCATCCTTTGTAATCCAGCCGTTTAAGTAAGCGATTTCCTCAAGACATGCTATCTTACGGTGCTGATGTGTCTCAACTGTCTTGACAAAGTTTGTAGCATCTACAAGGCTCTCATGTGTTCCTGTGTCAAGCCATGTGAAGCCCTGTCCCAAAAGCTCTACATTGAGGGCTTTTTTCTCAAGATAGATTCTGTTTAAGTCTGTTATCTCAAGCTCTCCTCTGGCTGATGGCTTAAGGTTCTTTGCATACTCTACTACATTGTTATCGTAGAAGTAAAGACCTGTGACACAGTAATTGCTCTTTGGATGCTCAGGTTTTTCCTCGATTGAAATAGCCTTTCCTTCCTTATCAAACTCTACAATACCGAATCTCTCAGGGTCATCTACATAGTAGCCGAATACTGTGGCGCCCTTACCGCTCTTGGCATTTTCAACTGCGGCCTTGAGTCTCTTGTTGAGTCCGTGTCCTGCGAAGATGTTGTCTCCGAGAACCATGGCTACTGTGTCATCCCCGATGAATTTCTCACCGATAACGAATGCCTGTGCAAGTCCGTCCGGGCTTGGCTGTACCTCGTAGGTGAGGTTGACACCAAACTGATGTCCGTCTCCCAAGAGCTCCTTAAATCTTGGTGTATCCTGTGGTGTTGAAATGATCAGGATATCTCTGATGCCGGCATTCATAAGCACTGACATAGGATAGTAGATCATTGGCTTGTCATAAATTGGAAGTAACTGCTTTGATGTTACCATTGTGAGTGGGTAAAGACGTGTGCCTGAACCTCCCGCTAATATAATACCTTTCATGTTGTTCTCCTTCAAACTGAAACTACGTGCTGCATTTGATGCTTTCGGTCTGTAGAATCCACTGACCTGATTCATCATTTACCTGCATTATAAAAGGTGCCCCAAGGGCACCTTCAAGTACTTTTTTATATTTTTAGCATTTTTCACAAAATATATGCTTATAATATCCTGTTTTTAAATCATTTTCGTGCAATAAATACACCTGCATCCTTTGTGATATGGAACCCTCCCTCTGTCTTCTTTCTGACAAATGCCGCAAATTCCTTATAGCGGTCCACAATATACCTGTTCTGGTTGCCGTGGCACGAAAGCACATACTCTATCACAGGCTCTGCTTTTTCTACCACAAGCTCATCCTCGTACCCATGCCAGCTTACATCACCAAAGTATTTTCCAAGTATTGCCTCACCATTTTCTTTACCGAATTGCTCATACAGCCTTTCCGCTGACAGCTCTATGCGGTCATCAAACTCCTGTACCAGGTCGTTTATTTCCTTCATATGCCGTGAGCTGTATGTACTGCACACAAACACGCCACCGGGCTTTAGCACCCTTTGGATTTCACTGCACACGGCATCCAGATTGTCACAATAGAACAGTACATGGTCTGCTATCACGCAGTCATACGATGCATCCGGCTTATACAGCCTGTGGGCATCCATCACCTCATATGTGAAGCGCTTGTCGTCTGCACCTACATTTCTCGTCGCATCCCTTACCATGCCATACGATATATCAGTCAGGGTTATCTGCATATCTGCCGGTATCCTGTCTATGTTCTGTGTCCAGAGAGAGGCATCACCACAGCCCACCTCAAGCACCTTTTCCCCCTCAAAAAAGCTGCACTCATCAAATACCCAGCTAAACCAGCTCACCGGATTCATCGAGAAATCCCTGTGCAGATTGATTCTGGCTGATATATTTGAAGCATCCCTGTACTGCTGCTTTAGCTTTTGCTCCATCTCGTTTATATTAACCAGCTCCAGCATATGACTCCAGTCCACACTTCGCCCCTCGTCTATCACCTCTGAAGCCTCCTGCAGTGCTGATTTCATAAGCTTCATCTGCTCTATCCTCTCCTCCACGAGACCAAGCTGCATGTGAAGCGACTCAGACATGACATTGCTGTCCGTGTTTCTGAGTGTCATCTCCTTGATATCATCCAGGGAAAATCCCAGATATTTGAGGAACAGTATCTGCTGTAGACGCGCAAAGTCGTCATCATTATAGAATCTGGCTCCGTTTTCGTTTACGTAGGATGGTTTTAAAATATTGTGCTCGTCATAGTACCTGATGGTCTTTTTTGTAATATGCGCTTTTTTTGCAAATTCTCCTGAGGAGTAGTAGCCGGGTAGTTTCATCGTTGCGTTGCCTTTCCTCTTATTTTCTTACTTTTGAACTTCCTATATCTAAGTATATCATAATTTTCTAATACAGGATTTATTAATATTTACTTATTTTCATTGTTTCTGCTTGTTTTTCCGGAAAATGTACTTATAATTATAATATCACTATGCAACAAGGAGAAAACAATGAAATACGATTATATAGTAGTAGGTTCCGGTCTCTACGGAGCCATCTTCGCCCACGAGGCAAAGGCCAAGGGCAAATCAGTGCTTGTTGTAGACAAGCGTCCTAACATAGCAGGAAATGTCTACACAGAGAAGCAGGAGGGCATCAATGTACACATGTACGGAGCCCACATATTCCACACCAATGACAAGAGGGTCTGGAACTACATCACACAGTTTGCTGAGTTCAACCGCTTCACAAACAGCCCTGTAGCCAACTACAAGGGGGAGCTGTACTCAATGCCTTTCAATATGTACACCTTCAACAAGATGTGGGGTGTGGTGACACCAGAGGAGGCTGCTGCAAAGATTGAGGAGCAGAAAAAGGAAATAACCGGTGAGCCTAAAAATCTCGAGGAGCAGGCTATTTCACTTGTTGGACGTGATATCTATGAGAAGCTCGTGAAGGGCTACACTGAGAAGCAGTGGGGTCGTGATTGTAAGGAGCTTCCGGCTTTCATCATAAAGCGTCTTCCTGTTAGACTTACCTTTGACAACAATTACTTCAATGCTCTTTATCAGGGTATTCCAATCGGTGGATACACCAAGATGGTTGAGAATCTGCTCGACGGCATTGAGGTCAGACTAAATACCGACTACCTTGAGCACAAGGCTGAGCTTGATGCTCTTGCTGACAAGGTTGTATACACAGGTCCGATTGACGCATACTTTGGCTTTAAGCTAGGTACTTTGGAGTACCGCTCAGTGCGCTTTGAGAATGAGACCCTCGATATTCCTAACTTCCAGGGAAATGCCGCTGTCAACTATACAGACCGCGAGACTCCATGGACACGTATCATCGAGCACAAGTGGTTCGAGTTCGGTAAGGATGAGGATGGAAATGATCTGCCAAAGACTATTATCAGCCGTGAGTACTCTTCTGAGTGGAAGGCAGGCGATGAGCCTTACTACCCTGTAAACGATGAGAAAAACGGACAGCTCTACGCCAGGTATAAGGAGCTTGCCGATAAGGAGACCGGTGTTATATTCGGTGGTCGTCTCGGCGAGTACAAGTACTACGATATGGATACTACCATTGCTTCTGTACTTGATATGTGTGAGAAGGAGCTTGGCTAATAGTCAGGCTTCCCACAAAATGCTTTGTTCATGTCATATTCAAAAGCGCCATGGCAATTTACCATGGCGCTTTTATTTACAATTTTTTTCCGGCCAGATTTATCTCAGCCGCAGGAATATGCTCCCTCAGGCACTCATATGCATATTCCTTCGAATATGCATATATAGCCGGAAGCTGTCTTGAAAGAAATAGCGCCGGTGCTTCTGTCACAGAGTATGCGCCACAGTGCCCGAACTCAAGAACATCGCCAAGTTCAAGCTTCTTAAGCCTCACCTCGCGTACCAGCACATCTGCCACTGTACAGAGGCTTCCGCATAGTGTATAGTCTGTGTCCGGCAGTTCTGTGAATTTCACACCGGTTCTTTCTTCATTTTCTGATACTTCACCGGCATATACCTTAATCGGTGGCACCTGCATAGCCATTCTCTGTCCAAAGTAATTCAGATGGTGGATTCCTCCATCCAGAATCGCATAATTGGCATCACCTGTCGATTTAAGGTCCTCTACCTGTGTGTAATATTTACCGCATGAGGCTGCAAGGAAACGTCCCATCTCAATGCCAAGCGGATATTCCTCGGCAAATTCTCTAAGCACCTCTGCTGCCTCATCAAGTGATTGTTTTTCCCTTTCCTGCCAATCATCCTCAAAATACTCCACGCAAAGCCCCGGGCCATACTCTACAAGCTGTGGCTCAAAGCTGTATTTTTCTTTTAATACGCTCAATGCAGACTTTATTTTTTCCAAGTCCTTATTTATTTTGCGCAGGCTCTTCTGTGTGCCGGAATAGTAGTGAATGCCCATTACCGCAATGCCTTTAAACTCATCCGGATGCGACATGATGTATTCAATATCCTCAAGCGACATGCCAAACTGGTTGCCACTTGTCAGGCGCAGTATGACATGTGTTTTCGTTTCGGCAAACTCGGCTTCATGCGCACCTTCCGGCATACGTTCAAGCATCACTTCTGATATCAGCGCTGCATGTCTTATGCTCTCACAGGTGAGTATACCGGCGCCATATGAAACTGCTCGCTCTATATCGCATTTTTCCTTCATCACACCTGAATAGATGATGCTCTCCGGCTTCACGCCAAGTGCTATACATATCTCAAGCTCTCCCGGGCTGCACACCTCCACATGGTCTAAGCCCTCCGGCAGCCTGTGAAGCAGGAATGGATTTGCCTTTATCGAAAAGCAAAGCGGTATCCTACGTCCTCCTTTACAATCAAGAGCAGCCCTTATCATGGCTGCTCTTTTTGCAAACTCGTCCGTATCAAATACATAGTACGGTGTCTGTCTCATATGCTTTATTCCTCCACAAGCTCTTTCACAAGCTTCTCAATTGCATCAACTGAGTTGAAATTCTCAGGAACCAGATCCTTTGGTCTGATTGTGATGTCAAACTCATCAGTCAGCTCCGACACGAGTGAAACTATATCAAATGACTCAAGAATTTTGTCATCGATGAGCTTTGTCTCCTTTTCAAAATCCACATCCGGTCTTAATTCCTCTAAAATCTCTAAAATTGTGTCTCTCATTTTACATTTCCTCCAGTTTTTTCATATCATATTTTCCGTTTGGAAGCTTAGGAAGCTGCTCCAGCTTCTTGATTTTCCTTGGCACCATAAAGCCCGGGAGCTCGTCCCTCAGGGCCAGCGCAAGGCTTCTCCTGTCACAGTCACCTGTGTAGAAAAGTATCAGCACCTCTTTTGCTTTATTATATATAACGCAGCTTTCTGCGACTCCCTCGACCACATTGGCGGCATGCTCCACCTCATCAAGCTCCACACGGTGTCCCATGTGCTTTATCTGGCGGTCCATACGTCCACAGAAATGAAGTATGCCATCCTCATCGAGCCTTCCGTAATCCCCTGTGCGATACATACGCTCAGGATAAGCCTTGTTAAGTGGATTGAGTGTAAATGCCGCAGCTGTCCTCTCCGGATCATTATAATAACCCAGCGCCAGGATTGGTCCACATACGCATATCTCGCCCTGTTCTCCGACAGCCGGCTCATTTCCATGCTCATCTATCAGGAAAACCCTGTAATTGTCATAGGCTTTTCCTATAGGAAGCACCTCGTCATCTTCCACTGTATGATCCACGCTATAATATGTGCATGATGCTGTGGCCTCTGTCGGTCCATACTGGTTCACAAAATGTGCTTCCGGCAGATTTTCCTGCCATTTTCTAAGCACCCTGCACGGCATCACTGAGCCTGAGAAGCAGATTTTTCTAAGACTCTTAAGCCCTACTTCCTCAAATGCGCCAAGCGATGTGAGGATGGTAAATGCCGAAACACTCCAGCCGACACTGCTGACCTTCTTATCATTCATGTAATCAAACAGGGCATTTGGCTCCATAAAATACTCTTTTGGAATAATCGCTGTGCTGCAGCCGGTCTTTAGCGGCAGATAAATGTCCCTGATTGCCGCAATATAGTCAAGCGGCGACTGATTGCCCAACACATCACTTTCCTCTATATGCATTACATCACAGTAAGCGTTGATGTATGTCATAAGTGACAGATGCGATGTCATGACTCCCTTTGGATTGCCGGTGGAGCCTGACGTGTAGATGATATACAGCGGGTCTGTCATGGACATCTGCCTGCGGACTGCAGCGAGCATATCCAGTGAGCTGTCATCTGTTTTTCCTGCACAGCCTGCCACTTGCTCGAAGCGCGATATATCCTCAGCAATAAATATCTGCGGTCTATCGAATCCTTCTGCCTTTGCCAGCTCATCCACTATGCTCTCCACATGCTCAAGACTTTCCCTGTCTGCCACGATAGCCCTTGGACACAGATTTTCAAGAATTTTCTCAATTCTCTTGTCAGGAAGCGATGCATCAATCGGCGCATACGGTCTGCCTGCATATGCCACTCCCAGGAAGTATGCCGGTGTCACCATTTTCCTTCCGGCAAATACTGCAACAGGGGTTCTGTCCACTCCAAGCTGTTCTATCAGATATGCTCCTGTATTTCTTGCTATATCATACACCTGCCTAAACGTAATGCTGCATTCAGTATCCGAAAATGCAGGCTTGTCAGGGTATTTTTCTACTGTGGTCTCAAGCCACTCCAGTACGTTTTTCATCTTAGTCCTCTTTCATGCATTAATAAACGTTGCCGAAAAAATTATAGCACATAACATTCGAAAAAAATGTCATATGCTATCGAATTAAGAAATCTTAAGAAAGCCTTAATTTTTTTCTGTAGGTTTTTCTATATTTGATTCTCCTATTAAATATATCGGTCTGTCCTTTGCCTCGAGATATAGCTTCGACAGATAAAGTCCCAAAATGCCTATGCTAAGCAGTTGTATCCCACCTATAAAAAGTATGATAACAACGGTCGAAGCCCAGCCGGCTACCGGATCTCCGAATACAAGTCTCCTGATAATGATAAAGAGCATTGCAATTATTGCGACAATAAAGCTGAACACTCCGGCTATTGAAGCCATGTATAGCGGCGCGTTGGAAAATGCCACTATTCCGTCAAGGCTATACAAAAAGAGCTGCCAGAATGACCACTTTGTCTCACCTGCCACTCTGTTTACATTCTCAAACTCAAGCCACTTCACCTTAAAGCCTACCCAGCCAAACAATCCCTTTGAAAACCTGTTGTATTCCTTAAGCGAAAGCAGTGCATCCACGTATTTCCTGTTCATCAGCCTGTAGTCACGTGCCCCATCAACCATATTTGCCTTTGATATTCTGCTCATAAGCCTGTAAAATTTTCTGGCAAAAAAAGATCTAATCGCTGGTTCACCTTTGCGTGTCACTCGTCTTGTACCGACAGCATCATAACCCTCTTTATTAAGGACCTGATACATCTTCGGAAGCATTTCCGGGGGATCCTGAAGATCTGCATCCATTATTGCCACATATTCCCCCACCGCATGCTGCAAGCCTGCATACATGGCTGCCTCCTTGCCAAAATTGCGTGAAAAAGATATGTATTTTACACCGGAATCATTTGCGGCAAGCTCTTTCGCGACATCGAGCGTCCCATCCATGGAGCCATCATCCACTATAATCAGTTCATAGTACAATCCCGCTGTCTCACTCTCTTGACTCATCTGATCAAACACCTGAGTTATTTTATTATAAAAAAGAGGCAGAGCCTCTTTCTCGTTAAAGCATGGTACCACAATGCTTATCTTATTTTTTTCCATACCAGCCACCCTGCATATAATATCAAATAAATAAAAAATCCGATTGCTGCTCCTGCCGTATTTGTCACAAAATCATCAAGCTGACAATATCCCCTGCCGGTAACCAGCTGCGTGTACTCAATTGCTGCGCTTATAAAAGCACCAACAGGTATTGTAAACCATCTCATCCAATTTTTAAAAACCAATGGAAATATAAGCCCAAATGGTATAAACAATACTATATTTTCTATAAAATAAGCGTGCATCTGAAGTGTCATGCCCCAATTGCTCCACAGCACCATATCGGCGACGCCGGTTCTGCTTCCCGGCTCCCTTGAATAATACACTATCATTATAAGCGTATACATATAGGCCACAAAGGTGCCGCAGAACAGCATATGCCAGATTTTGCCCACTATCTTTTTTCTTCTCTCATCTGCCTGTGATACCTCTCTCATTGTGAAAAGATATCGCAGCAGACACACAAAAATATACATCGCAATGCAGATTAAAGCCAAATATACCGCTGACGGAAGATATTTGAACTTTTCCTGTATGTCTCTTATTATATAATCCTTTAAACTCAATGTCCTTTTTTATGCTCCTTGTAGGCACGAATGAACTCCAGCTGTCGTTCATCGTCCTTTTTCTGTTCGTCATCAGACATATGACTCACTTTAATAATTATACACAATATTATGCCAATTACAATAATACCGGCACATAATATAAAAATAATTAAGATTTCAGGCATAGACTATTTCCTCCGGCAGAATTTAATTACTATTCTCTCTACAGATTAAATTATATCCACTTAATTTATCTTAATTCACTCATTTATGAACCCTCATAACAGCAAAAGCTGCATGATATTCTCACACAGCTTTTGTATATTACGTGTATTATCTTTGGCATTAACCTTTATTTTAATTTTGCAACGACCATATCCACATATTTCTGACAGATTTCCTCGCTCTCTGCCTCAACCATGACACGGATAACAGGCTCTGTACCCGACTCACGCACAAGTATACGTCCTGTATCGCCAAGCTCTGCAGTAACCTGGTCGACAGCCGCCTGAACCTCAGGATTGGCAAGTGCTTCCGCCTTGTCAGCTACGCGCACATTTTGAAGCACCTGTGGATAGATATTAAGCCCCTCACAGAGCTGGCTCATCTTCTGTTTCCTAGCCATCATGACCTCCATCATCTTAAGGCTGGTAAGGATACCATCACCTGTTGATGCATACTTAGAGAAGATGATATGTCCTGACTGCTCTCCGCCGATGCGGCAGCCGTTCTGCTGCATGTACTCATATACATATTTGTCACCTACTGCAGTCTTTGCATAGCCGATTCCAAGCTCATCAAGGGCCTTATAGAGTCCAAAGTTTGACATAACTGTTGTGACAACAGTATTGTTATCGAGCTTTCCTCTCTCTTTCATGTACTTTCCATAGATGTAGAGGATATGGTCTCCAGTGATTACATTGCCCAGTTCATCTACACAGAGACATCTGTCTGCATCTCCATCATAGGCAAATCCTACATCCAGCTTCTTCTCCTTTACAAATGCCTGAAGTACTTCGATGTGGGTCGATCCGCAGTTCGTATTGATATTCACACCATTTGGTTCATTATTAATAACATAAGTCTTCGCTCCAAGTGCATCAAAGACACTCTTTGCGATACTGGAAGAACTTCCATTCGCACAGTCAAGTCCTACCTTCATATCTTTAAAAGAGCGTGTAGCAAGGGCAATCAAGTGTCCTATATAACGGTTTCTTCCTGCTGCATAGTCAACAGTACGTCCAATATTTTCTTTTGTCGCCAGCGGTACTTCCCCAATCTTGCCATCAATATAAGCCTCAATTTTTTCTTCTACCTCTGCTTCCATCTTATGTCCGGCACTGTTGATCACCTTGATACCATTATCATAATACGGATTATGGCTGGCGGAAATCATAAGCCCACAATCAAAGTCTTCTGTTCTTACCACGTAAGACACACTCGGTGTTGTCGTAACATGAAGAAGATATGCATCTGCTCCTGAAGCCGTCAGTCCTGCTGCCAGTGCATACTCAAACATATAACTGCTTCTTCTCGTATCCTTGCCGATCACGATCCTTGCCTTATGCTCCTGCCCGAAATACCAGCCAAGATAACGTCCTACTTTAAAAGCATGCTCAACCGTCAGAACTACATTTGCCTCTCCACGAAAACCGTCTGTTCCAAAATACTTACCCATAATACATTTCCTTTCCTGCAATCTCTTTTAATATGTATATTCAGGTCTTTTTCTGTCGCGACCTGCGATTGCAATTCCCCCAGATCTTTTTCTAAAATACTTCAGACACACCTTAGATGTTTTCATTATATAACCATTACAAATCATTTACAAGTATTTCTTTTTTGTTACATAAAGTTCCGATATATACAAATTTTTTCTGTTATTCCGCTTAATTTGACACTCTTTACGAAATTCTCATTTTCATGTATACTTGAATCAGTTTTAAATGGAGGTTTTAATAAATGATCAAATTAATTGCAAGTGACCTTGACGGAACACTTCTTCAGGATGGTACCCAGGAGCTTACTCCCCGTGCAATCAGCCTGATTCATTCACTGACGCAGAAAGGGATTCATTTCGTAGCCGCAAGTGGTCGCCAGTATACTAATGAGCGAATCGTATTTGATAAGATCAAAGATGAAATTTCTTATATTGGAGAGAACGGCTCAATCTGTATGCATCAGGGCAAACTTATTTTCCGCGGAACGATCAGAGATGACCTTGCTTACCGGATCATCCGGGAAGTGAAGAAATCTGATCATTTTGAAATCATTGTCTCCAGAGAAGATACCTGCCTGATTGAAGACCGGAATCCCGAATTTGTAGACCACATTGTCAATATTATGCACAATAAAACAGAGATTGTCGAAGATCTCAACCAGATCAATGGTCCGTTCCTCAAGATTGCTATCTGCAATATGATCGATGGACCTGATGTCCTGAATGCATACTTAAAGCATCTTCAGAGTATTTTTGGCTCTGAGATCAAGATCGTAACTTCCGGAACTATCTGGATTGATTTTATTGCACCGGGTACAAATAAGGGAACTGCACTGAAGCATCTTCTGAAAGTTCTCGATATCACCCCGGAGGAATGTATTGCCTTTGGCGATCAGTATAATGATATTGAAATGCTGGAACTGGTCGGCACAGGTTATGCCATGGCTAATGCCGCTCCCGGAGTTGCAGATCACGCTGATGCGGTGACATCTTCCGTCGAGGATGTTCTTGAGAAGATCTTATTGGATGTAAATTTGTAGTTGTTGGAATGATACGCTTGTAAAGCAAAAGACTTCTTTATGGCGAAGCGGACGCGGAAATCAGAGATATTCCTTCGCGGTGCAGGCCCGCTTTACCTC
>OKYP01000137.1_pt1 | contig 23798 bp, 18 predicted proteins | sample 1608611 | NCBI WGS metagenome assembly OKYP01 (sample SAMN02674964, study PRJEB24791) | human gut metagenome, SKBSTL008 | isolation source: stool | host: Homo sapiens | place: USA | reverse complement strand
CTTAAGTCCATCAGGCTCTATGATGTAGTGTCCTATTTCTGCTGCGTTGTGCTGATTGCCCTCATATAGCTTATTGTCCACAACTATCGCAGAGCCGACACCCGGGCCCCACTTAATAAAAACAATATTGTTTCCATATTTTCCGACACCATAAAGCATTTCGGCTTCCGCAAATGCTTTGACGTTGTTTTCAAGTATTACCGGACACTGAATCTGTTTTTCAAGTATTTCTCTTATTTTTACTTGATTGTTCCATATGCCATAAGCGTGTATACTGATGCCATTATTCCTGTCAACTATTCCCGGAACACATATTCCGATTCCAAGAATATCTGACAGCTTAAGTTCATTTTCCCAAAGCTGAAGCTTTATTTCCTTTGCCAGTTCTTCTAAAAACAGCTGTGGTTCAATGTCCGTCCGGGTATGTACCTTAGTTTCAACAAGCACATTTCCCCTGATATTGGTAACTGTAATGCTCGTGTCTACAGCCTCAATATTTACAGATACTATATACTTAAAATCATAATTGATATCCACAAGCACCTTCTTACGGCCCGCTCTCTTCTGCTCCTTCATCTCACCCTTTTCAAGTATCATGTGAGCTTCCATCATATCATTGCACAGCATGGTCACAGCCGCCGGTGTGAGTCCTATCTGATTGGCAATATCCTTCCTTGACATTGCGCCGTTTTTCTGCAGTATCTTAAGTATCTGAGATTTATTATTGTTTTTTACACTATCAAGGGAAATTCCGGTTTTAACCATTAATTCATGCTCCTTATTTATGCTTCAACATTCTTTGTTGCAACTATATCCACACCGGTTGCTGCAACATCGCTTAGCAGTACATCACCTATATGCACCGGTGCCTCTACCGTGATCCGGTTGATACAGTCCATCACATCCATTATCTTTTCCTTTGGAATATCCTGTGCTGTCTTTACGGATACCATAGGTATTGTGCCGTTTTTCACACAGACTGTGCTTGTCACGATTCGCATCGGATGTGTCACTTCCTTTGCTCCGTAGTCTGCTCCGCGCTTGCAGGTATTTCCGGTTACTGTGACATTTTCTCCGTCTATTGTCACCTTAAGGGCACAGCCCAGAGGGCAGCCTATACATGTCAAATTTCTCTCTTCCATGATACTATGCCTCCTCAATCTTTATCGTAATTGTGCAGGGATTGTCTGTTTCGATGAGCTGCTTCTTCTGCAGCACTACCTGCTCCATCTCACCCGGCGCCATAACAGGACGCTTGCGGTGCTGCAGCTGTTTATCATCCAGATATACTGCAATATAACAATTCTTATACACAGCTCCCACTCGAAATCTTACCGTCACAGTATCATCCATCTGTGCAGTATTTATAGTGCTTGGGACAGTATATCGTACTCCGCCTGTAGCGGTTATCGATATTTCTTTGCCATCGCAACTCTTATCACCGCCGTTTTTTACATATTCTGCGGCATGGCGGCCTGCTGCTGTCGCTTCCTCTGACACATAATCCACAAGGTCATGCACATGAAGCACATTTCCACAGGCAAATACACCCGGCACATTGGTCTCAAGGCTTTCGTTTACAACAGGTCCGCTTGTTACAGGATTGAGCTCTACACCTGCTGTTTTTGAAATCTCATTTTCCGGAATGAGTCCGCATGAGAGTAAAAGCGTATCGCACTCGTAAAACTCCTCTGTTCCCTCAATAGGCTTGTTATGCTCGTCAACCTGAGCGAGAGTGATGCCCTCCACACGCTCCCTGCCCTTTATATCAACCACTGTGTGGCTGAGCTTAAGCGGAATTCCAAAATCATCAAGGCACTGCACGATATTACGCTTCAAGCCTCCCGAATACGGCATGAGCTCTGCAACCACCTGCACCTTTGCCCCCTCCAAGGTCATTCTCCTAGCCATGATAAGACCGATATCTCCTGAGCCAAGTATTACTACCTTTCGTCCCGGCATGTAGCCCTCTATATTCACCAGTCTCTGAGCTGTGCCCGCCGAGAAAATTCCTGCCGGTCTGTAGCCTGGTATGTTTAGGGCACCTCTTGCTCTCTCCCTGCAGCCCATCGCAAGTATTACTGTCTTTGCAGCGATATGGAAAAGTCCGTCTGTACGGTTCATAGCCGTGACTATTTTATCGTTTGACCCATTTTCGGACTCGTCACCGGTTGAGATATCCATGACCATCGTATTCAGTCTGTACTCTATGCCAAGCTCTTTGACCTCTTTGATAAATCTGCCGGCATATTCAGGACCTGTGAGTTCCTCCTTAAAGGTGTGCAGGCCAAAGCCATTGTGTATACACTGGTTTAATATGCCGCCAAGCTCGCAGTCTCTTTCCAGTATAAGTATTTTATCTATTTTATTTTTCTTAGCGGAAGCTGCTGCCGCAAGACCTGCCGGGCCTCCTCCTACTATCACAATATCGTAAAATTCCATATTGTCCCCCTATGTTAATCTGATATTAACCCAATATCAATCTTTCGTTACCTGTCTCTTTGAAGTAAGACAGACTATCCGCGATTCTTGCTCATTCCAACAACTATCTTTGACTTTCCACCGCTTTTAGTGATGTCAAGCTGCGAAATGCCTCTCTCCCTGGCGATAATCTCCATAGTTCTCGGAGAACAGAAGCCTGCCTGGCACCTGCCCATTCCGGCTCTGGTGCGTCTCTTCACACCATCAAGCGACTTTGCGCCTAACGGTCTGTTTACCGCATCCATTATCTCGCCCTCCGTAATCATCTCACAGCGGCAGATTATGTTACCATACTCAGGCTTTTCTTTTATCAGCTCTTTATACTCATCCTCTGAAAGCTTCTTTGGATTTAAAATACCTTTTCTTGTCTCGATAAAGTCCGCATTTTTAGAAGGCTTAAAAAGCCTCTCAACTATTGCTGCCACTCTCTCACCGATAGCCGGTGCACTTGATAAGCCCGGTGACTCTATACCTGCACAGTCCACAAAAAATGGTGCATCTTTAAGCTCCTCGATGATAAACTCATGTCCGTCCTCATGTGCACGGTTTCCTGCAAACGATGTGATGACCTGACGCATAGGAAGTGACGGCACCGAACGTGTGCCGGATGTCGTAACATGCGCTAAGCCCGCTCTTGTTGTATTTGTACCATCCTTGTCATCATGATCATCTGCTGTAGGTCCGATTAGGATATTTCCGTGTACTGTCGGGGTTACAAGCACGCCCTTGCCGTATTTTCCCGGAAGCTGGAAGATTGTCTTGTCAACGATACCACCAGCTGCCCTGTCTAATAGCTCGTACTCTCCGCGCCTTGGTGTGATATGGATTTTGTTTTCACTCACCATGTTGTGAAATACATCAGCATATACACCAGCTGCATTTACAACGCAGCGTGCATGAATTTCTCCATTTTGAGTAATGAGAATATAGCCTGTCTGCTCCTTTTGTATCTCCTTCACCTCGGTGTTAAATAAAAACTCCACACCGTTTGCCGCAGCATTCTCAGCAAATGCAATATTCATGCCAAACGGACATACAATGCCTCCTGTCGGGCAGTAAATAGCTGCCACCACCTCATCAGACAGATTCGGCTCCATCTCATGTGCTTTCTTTGAATCAAGAATTTCAAGTCCCGGCACGCCATTTGCGATTCCCTGATTGTAAAGCTCCTTAAGCCTTGGCATATCGTCCTCGCTAAAGCACACTATCAGCGAGCCGTTTCTTCTGAACTCAAAATCAAGCTGCTTCGAAAGCTCGTCCATCATCTCATTTCCACGGATATTCATCTGTGCCATAAGTGTACCGGTCTTACAGTCAATTCCGGAATGGACAATAGCACTGTTGGCCTTTGAGGTGCCACAGCACACGTCCTCCTCCTTTTCCACTACGCAGATGGACAGGTTATATTTCGATAGCTCTCTTGCACAGGCGCTTCCCGATACTCCCGCTCCTATAATTACTACATCATACATGTTATTTTCTCCTACCAATTTCCATATATATTTTTACTTTCAGTCATCCTTCGCCCAGTTAAATGCGCAGGCGACAGCCTTTTTCCACATTTTACGCTTCTTTTCTCTCATATCATCCGCTATCTCCGGCTCAAACACACGGTCAATAGACCAGTTTCTCTTTATATCATCCATGCTTTCCCAGTAGCCCACCGCAAGCCCTGCGAGGTACGCTGCGCCCATGGCTGTTGTCTCCACACACACAGGCCTATTGACCGGTGCATTGCTGATATCAGCCTGCATCTGCATGAGCAGATTGTTGGCACTGGCGCCGCCGTCCACCTTAAGCGATGTGAGATTGATGCCCGAATCAGCCTTCATTGCCTCAAGCACATCATTTACCTGAAATGCCATTGATTCCAGAGTGGCCCTTATGACATGGTACTTGTTTACACCTCTCGTAAGACCCACAATAGTTCCTCTCGCATACTGATCCCAGTACGGTGCCCCAAGCCCTGTAAATGCCGGCACCACATAACAGCCGTTTGTATCCTTTACCTTTCTCGCCATGTACTCTGAATCAGTTGAGGAATCGATAAATTTCATCTCATCGCGGAGCCACTGTATTGAGGCTCCTGCCACAAATATTGAGCCCTCCAGCGCATATACCACCTTGCCGTCTATGCCCCAGGCTATTGTGGTTACGAGTCCGTTCTTTGATGAAACAGGCATCTCACCTGTATTCATGAGAAGGAAGCAGCCGGTGCCATATGTATTTTTGGCTTCTCCTGCCCTAAAGCAGGTCTGTCCAAAAAGTGCTGCCTGCTGGTCTCCTGCCGCTCCCGCGATAGGAATCGGTCCCCCGAAGTACACCGGATTCACCTCACCATACACACAGCTTGACGGCATAGGCTTTGGAAGCATGCTCTTTGGTATGTCAAGCTCCTTAAGTATCTCATCATCCCACTTTAAGGTATTGATATTAAACATCATGGTTCTTGATGCATTAGAATAATCCGTAACATGCACCTGCCCCTGAGTGAGCTTCCATATAAGCCACGTCTCGACTGTTCCAAACAAAAGCTCGCCTCTTTCGGCTCTCTCCCTTGCTCCCGGCACATTGTCAAGGAGCCACTTGAGCTTAGTTGCCGAAAAATAAGCATCTATCACAAGACCTGTCTTTTTCCTAAAGTTCTCGGTAAGCCCCTTCTCCTTCAGTGAATCCGCATACTCTGCCGTGCGCCTGCACTGCCATACTATCGCGTGATAAACCGGCTCTCCCGTATTTTTGTCCCACACAATCGTGGTCTCTCTCTGGTTAGTAATGCCTATCGCACATATGTCGGCTGCCGTAGCCTGTATATTGGCCATTGCCTCCTTTGCCACCTCAAGCTGTGTGGCCCAGATTTCCTCTGCATCGTGCTCCACCCAACCCGGCTTCGGGAAAAACTGCGTAAATTCCTTCTGTGCCACGCTGCACATCTCGCCCTTCTCATTGAAAAGTATACATCTGTTGCTGGTAGTGCCCGCATCTAATGCCATAATATACTTTGCCATGTAAAAATCCTCCAACCAATTATTCGGTACCTAAATACTACTATTATTATAGCATGATATTTAAGCTATTTCCATAAAATCAGTACTCACAGACTTCGATTTCAAGCATATGTCCTAAAATCTTTAATTCATCTGAACAATCTCCGTAAATCACCACAAAATGAGGCTCCCAGCCATCCTTTACACTTTGATTTACAATATCATAGCTCTTTTTGTCTGTCCTTACTACAATTGATGTTCCGCAAAACTGCTTAGGCTTGTCGAGAGCACTTCCTGTTGTGACAAAAAATCTAAAGCTTCCATCTGCTTTTTGTCCTACTCTGAACACTGTGACTTTGTCAGCCGCCTTACAGCCAAAGTCCATTACAGGGCCAATCTTTCTGTTCGGATGCACTCCGATTGTTGCACCTGTATCCTCTCTTGAGATAGAGCATGCAGCTGTTCCGCAATGCCAGAATGTAATGGTATTTTCACTCTCATCAAGAGACACCGGATCTCCGAAAAATACCGCCTGCTCAGATAATTTCATTCCAATATACATAGAGAGTGCTCCATATGTATCAGCCTCACAGCTTGCAGCAACACCCATATCATTTAGCATAGCAAGCACGCCACAAACAGGTGTTCCAAACGCGGTAAAGAAATCAGGCCAGCATCTTGAAGATAGTGCTCCAATATTATTTTCATCTACATACTCCTTATATGCCTTGCACAGTCTCGCAAAATCCTTTCGATTATTGTCAGGAGTCTTGTCAAGACCAACAGTACTCTTAGTCATTTTATCGAGATATTCACTGCACTCATCATCGGTATAGCCCTTTGCCATATCAATAAGCTCTCTCACCTCAATTGACTCAAGTGTTGCTCCGAATACCTTTTGCATGTCAGCATCCATTGCACGTCCAAATCCAAATCCCTGCGGTGTATGTCCGACTGAGGCAATCCTTAGATTTTTAAGCTCATTTTTAAGCCATGCTGCACGAATACAGGCACTAATTGTTTTCTTTGTCCTCTCTTCCTGTGGAGCTCCAAAGATATATTCAAAGTTACCATCCCTAAACGCAGCCAGTGCATTTCCTGCCGAATATGCTCCCGTCAATGAATTTAATCTCAACCGGCCTCCATCTATAACCGGCTCACGAAGTGTCCAAAGCAGTACCGGACACGAAAATCTTTTAAGAACCTCACTCGCATAAGCTGCATTTGCAAAGGTTATATTCTGTAAAATTATCAGGGATGGCTCTATTGTATCAAGAAAATTAGTTAAATCCTGAATTGATAAAAGCATTTTATCTGGTACAATTGCAGCATCCGTTATTGTATTTAATAAGTCTATTGATTTTTCAAATTCCTTCTGTGCGCTCTCCAAATGAAATGTCGGAACCCCGACCGGCACATATGCCACCTGAAATTTTGTCATATATTTTACCTCCAATAAAATTTTCAAAAACTACTTAACCATAAGCAGTATTCCTGATATAAAAAGTAATATGTAGGTGAGCTTCATAAATATTTCCTGGCTCATCCTCTTTACAAGCACTGAGCCTGCTGCCATTCCCGCTATCAAAAACGGAATCGATATGCATTGAGTCATAACAAGCCCTGCATTCCACATTCCCGCACATATATCCTGAACAAGTATCATCGAATTTAATATAATCCAAACAGTAGAAATAGTTGCTCTAAAGCTTGTCTTTTCCTTTATCTCATTGGATAAATACCCTATCAGAAGCGGTCCGCCTGACACAAACATACCATGAACTATTCCCGCACCAATAAGTAACAGCATTGATTTCCATGATGATTTTTCTTTTGTATCACGCTGCCTTTGCCCATATATGCTGTAAAACCCATGTATTGCAAGAAATATCACAAAAATACCCAGAAACTTGTATAATACTGCATCATATCCTGCAAGTGCGTTCTTTAGAAAAAAGCCGCCAAAGATTCCTATAGCCATGACGATGACTACCTTTTTCAACTGCTTCCAGTCTACATGTTTCCATTGTGTAACAAAGACATACACTCCGGCAAGAATACCAAGCACATTTAATATCGGCTTAGCGACATCATATCCCACCAGAATTAGGCTTGGAGGCATTGCGAGGATGGTCCCCGCAAAGCCTGTAATGCCCTGAATCACATTTGTCAGAAAAATTATTATGTAAAATAAAACAGTGTTCATTTATTTGACTCCATATTTTTCTCTGATTTCTTCAAATATATCAGCAAACTCACTATTTTTTCTGTAGAAGGCAGGCGTATAGCCAAGCTCGGCTGATACTGTTATTTCTCCGCCGTGATACTCTTCGCCTGTCCACAAATGTACCCATTCATCCTGTGGCAGATACACATCCCATTCATGCTTATCCTGCTCATAAACAGGTGCTATCAGCATATCTCTTCCAAAAAGATACTCATACTGTATGTCATAAGCTTTCTCATCAGACTCATAATGCATGAACAAAGGTCTTTGCACCGGATGTCCACTGTCTGCATTCTCTTCAACAAGTGTCTTTGTATACGGTGCAAGCATCGTGTATACATCAACGAGTCTCGCCAGCCGCTCCATGGTATCCTCATCATCGTAATACTGAAAATTGGTATCCGGTCTGTTTCCCTCATGTGTCCTCATAAATGGTGTAAACATCGCCATCTCAGCCCATCTGAGAAACAGCTCCTTTGTACGAGTATTATCAAAAAGCGATGTATAGCCTCCAATATCACTATGCGTGAGCCCACATCCCATCATTCCTGCACTAAGTGCTCCGCAGATAACAGATGCGAGTCCATCATGTATTGTAAAGTCAACAGACTGATCGCCGGCCCACAGCAATGTGCAGTATTTCTGGCTTCCGGCACCTCCGGCACGCATGAAGTAAACCACATCTCCAAGCTTTCCTGACTCTTTTACTGCCTCATAGTTACACTTTGCCCATAGCACCGGCCAGTGATTGTGCTCAATCATAGGTGATTTGCCGCTGTATAAGCATATATCATCTGTAGGCAGATACTCTCCAAAGTCTGCCATCCAGCCATCAATGCCTATACCAAGTGTGTATTCTTTAATAATATCCTTAAACCACTCGAATGCCTCCGGGTTTGTGAGATCCACAACTCCACAATAAAATTCACCAAAATCCACGAGATAATCACTGCCATCTGCCTTTGTTGCAAAATAGCCTTTTTCCCTGCCTTCCTTATAGAGCTCACCATCATTTACCAGATATGAATTAACATATCCTAAAAATTTTATGCCATTTGCATTTATCTCTTTAATCTTCTTTGGCAGATCCGGATACATTTCCTTGTGATATTTCCAGTCCCATTGGAGTCTCTTTCCGAATGATGTCACTCTCTTTCCGCACCAATCCTGGCACCATATGCCAGCTACCTTGATGTTCTTATCAAGGGTCTTATCAAGCAATCCAAATGACCTTTCATTTCCACCCTGAACACCAATTATGAGCCCATTGTATACCCAATCCGGGAGCTTTGGCTGTCTTCCAAAATATGCTGTAAGTCTCTCAAGCAGTTTGAGATATGTATCAGCACACTCTATACGGATCTGCTTAGGCACCTCCCAGATCTGCAGCTCATGAAAGCTGTCATTTCTGAAATCAAAATCAGCATATGCTGTTGAATCCACATGCAGATAATATTTATTTGTGGAAACAAAGGTTGGCTGTGGATAATTTGTGTTGTAATAGTCTCCTCCTGCCTTATTTTCTACATCCGAACGCCATGTAACGTAGGTTGTCTTATCACGTCCTACACCCGGTTCAGATGTCCAGATAGGAAAATTTCTTCCACGCAGATTAAAGTAAGACATCTGCTCACCGCAGCCATAGCATTTTTCCTCTTTATCTGCGGCTACCCTAAACCAGAATCGGTTAATCCTGTCATCCTTTTGTTCAAAATCAATGGTACACAGATTTTCGTCACATTTAATTTTCGCAATGATATAGCTTTCAAAGCATAGTCTGACTGTATCAGCTGTCTGAATCACATCTGTGAGCTTTAGTGGAAAACGCTCGGTAACATAATCTGTTATCTTGAAGTTACCTCTGTACATATCAACATCTTCCTGTCCTACTCCGACATAAATCATCGGTCTTTCTTTGCTATGCTCCAGAATCCTTTTTTCTCCCACAAAAAGCTGAAATTCATTATCATTTACTTTAATCTGCATTTAATAACCTCCCTAAGCTGTCTTTTTACGCTTGTTCATCTCTTTCACAATCAGAACAATTGTCTCAATCACAAATATTGCTGTTACAATAGCAATTCTTACTACATTTTTGTTCTCTGTTGCAATTCCTGCAGGCGAGAAAATGAAATACTCATATACCAGGAATGAAACAAGCCAGATTGCAAAAGCATTTTTATGCTTCCATGCTGTCATATCATAGCCATCATTTCTTGAAGCACTCTTGTCAAATACCTTTGTATTTGGTGCAATCTTGCTGCATACAAAGATGATTACAAGCATGATAACAAATGAGATAGCGTATATATACATATAATTAATTCCACTAACAGCATTTGTGAATGGTGTGTCAATATGTGGGAAGATAAACTTGTAGCATGCGTAGAATGCAATATGGAATATTGTTGCACATATTGCTCCAAGCTTAGAGCCCTTCTTTGAGAACATTCCTACAAGCACCATTGTAATGATAGGAATATTATAAAAACCTGTAAAGCTTCGTCCGAAATCATAAAGTCCTGTGCTAAGCACATCAAGGAATGGTGTAAAGATAATGGCAAATGCTGCAAAGCCCCATCCAATTTTCTTTGCAAGTTTTACTGTAGCTTCCTCTGAGAGATTTGGGTTAAAAATCGGCTTATAAATATCAATCATAAATACGGTACTAGCTGCATTGAGAAATGAATTATAAGTTGAGATAATTGATCCAAACAATGCTGCACAAAACAGTCCTACAGCCGGCCATGGCAATGACCTAGCTACAAGTGAAGGATATGCAAAATCCTTGCTTGTAAGACCTGGTACAAGTCTTGCTGCGATTACTCCGGGAATAACAAGAAGTAATGGTACCATCATCTTTAAAAAGCCTGAAAGTAAAACTCCCTTTTGTCCTTCCTTTAAGTTTTCAGCACCAAGTGCTCTCTGAATAAGTACTTGGTTAGTACCCCAGTAAAACAGATTTGCAAGCAGCATACCTGTAAAAATACATGCAAATGGTACAGGATCATTTTTTCCACCAATCGCATTGAGCTTTGCCGGTTCAGATGTAATAACATCCTTCACACCGACAATAAATCCACCTCCGCTTAATTTTCCAACAGCTATAAAACCAAATACGACTACAAGCACTGAGCCTAAAACAAGTAAAATTCCATTGATTGTGTCTGATACAGCTACTGCTCTCATACCTCCAAGTACGGCATATAGTGCACCAATAATACCTACAAGCACTATAAGAATTGTAAGTGCCATACCCTCGCTGATTCCAAATACTGTAGCAAAATCAAAAATCTGCTCAAATGCTATAGCGCCTGCGTACAGACATACAGGAATTCCGATTACTAAATATCCAATAAGAAATAGGATAGAAACCATACGGCGTACACCAACGCCATACCTCTCCTCCATAAACTCCGGCAGCGTTGTATATCCTTTTCTAAGATACATCGGCAAAAACACAAAAGCCATAATAATTGTGGCTATAACCGCTGTTGCTTCCCATGCCATGCCTGACATATTAGCTGCATATGACTGTCCCGACAAACCTACCAGATTTTCTGCCGACAGATTCGTAAGCAGCATTGAGCCTGCAATGAAAAAACCTCCAAGTCCATTTCCGGCAAGGAAATAACCCTTTGCCGTTTTCTGGTCATCGCTATTCTTCACTATCTTTCCTGAAATAATTCCAACCAGTGCTGTGAAAAGCACAAATGTCACCAAAGTAAATACTAAATGCTCCATAAAATCCTCCAATTTAATAGAAAAAATATACATCGATTTGTTGAAACTAACTATTCACATTCAATCTCTCACATGATATACTTTTTCTGAAAATTATTTCCCACGCAACCGAAAGTACAGTAATATGTCCAGTATTCAGTCTTTCGGTCACGTGGTTTTTTTAATAATAAAGTTCCTTATTCTCTCCAAGCAATCCAGGATATGCCCCTTGTTTTATCAATGGTTCTCTATCGGGATGTGCTATTACCCACTTATTTCTTTGCAAAAGCAGTCTCTCTTCTCCTATAGCAGCTTCATCTGCCCCTCCATTATTGAGTGGTGTATTGGTTCCCCGTGGAAGAATCACAACATTCTTAAATCCAATATCTGACACCCTGCATGGTGATAGATGAAGTGTCGTCTGGTACATCTCTATTGCTGTACCCTTTTCCACAAAAAATACCTTTGCATCTTCAATACGGTATGTATTGTCTTTTATCTCCCAGGTATGCCCCAGCACCAGCATAAAGTCAGTTACCGCTATATTGATTTCGCTGCCCTTATGGTACTCAAAACCATTGTATGTGGTGTTTCTGCCATTACAGTAGCCTATCTGTATAGGCATCTCTCCATATATACGATTTTTAAAAAACTCTGCTATATGTGTACGTTCAAGCTCTTCTACTGAAGCCACATATATATTTCCTTTCTCAGGAATTACAGTATTTTGTTCCATAAATGAGATAAGTTCGTTGCAATTGATATTTGAAATCACCCTTCCGTAGGTTTCAAAACATGGATCAGTGACACTGTATATAGTCACAGAATTTTTTTCATTCAAATGTTTTAACATATTTCCCCCACTTATCTTTGCATTGCCTTGACAGCCTTTATAGTAGCGCAGAAATCTTCTTTTCCAAAGCCAAGTTCCATTGCCTTGTCATATACCTGCTTTGCAGCGTTTTCTCCTTGAAGCTTTAATCCACTCTCCTTTGCCATATTCATGCAGATATTCACATCCTTGTACATGTTTTCAATCGAAAAGGCAGTGGTGTAATCCTCATTTTTGATTGGCACATTTTTGGAATCCAGATAAAAGTTCTGTCCACCGCCATATGAGATAGCTGTAGTATAGCTTTCTATATCTATTCCATATGCCCTTGCAAGTGTCAGTGTCTCATTTACACCATTTTGAATCTGTGATACAAGCGCGTTATGGCAGATTTTCATGACCAGACCTTTTCCGTTTCCACCCATCCTGATGATATTTTCTCCCATATAGGAAAGAATCGGCATAGCCTTCTCACATGCTTTTTCATCTCCACCGACATATATTCCGAGCTTTCCTGCAATAGCAGCAGGCTTCGATTTCACAACCGGTGCGTCCACAAACTCTGCGCCCGTCTTCTTTACCATTTCAGAAATCTCCACAGAAACAGATGGATCTATCGTGCTCATATCAATACAGAGCTTTGTATCATCAAGTGCCGGTAAAACCTCCTTATAAACAGCCATCGAATGCTCTGACTTTGGAACCATTGATATAATTACGTCTGATTTTTCTGCCAGCTTAAGCGAACTGCTGCAGCCGATTGCACCCTTGCTCTCCAATAGCTCTACCTTCTCCTTTACGAAATCAAATACATATACCTCATCATCATGCTTCTTCACTATATTCTCACTCATGGACTCCCCCATGATTCCGAGTCCTACAAATCCAATTTTCATTGCCTACAAACACCTCCCTGTTTCATCTATTCTGTAACTGTATTATCCCATGCATTCTGGAATGTCTCAAGTCCCTGTCTGGTATATGCATGTTTGATACTGTCCTTGTATACTGCAAGGCCTGTTGTAACGATATCTGCTCCTGCAACCGCACAGTCTACAATCTGCTTAGGTGTACGGATAGCCGCACAGATAATCTGTGTCTTTCCCTTATATCCATAATTGTCATAGATATCTGAAATAGCCTGAATGTACGCTTTACAATCCTCTCCATTTGCCTCTTTCCAGCCGATGAAAGGTGAAACAAAAAGCGAATTATTCTTTGCCGGCAGAATAGCCTGTGCTGGTGAGAATACGAGTGTCACATTTGTTCTGATTCCCTCTGCCTCGAGTCTTCTTGCTGCCTGAATACCGGCCTCTGTGCACGGAATCTTGATAACAAAGTTGCTGCAGATAGCTGAAATCTTTCTTGCCTCTGCTACCATCTCATCTGCATCATCAAGGTGTGGGTTGATTTCAACGGAAATAGGGAATTTCTCGTATCCCTCGATTCCTTCCGCCTTAACCCAGTCTGCCATCTCACTGATTACAGTAAGGAAAGGCTTTCCGCTTACCATTATGTGGCGTGGATTTGTTGTCACTCCATCAATACCAAATGTATGGTAGGCCTCCTTGATTTCTTCGATTTTTGCACTGTCCAGAAAATACTTCATGATTGCTTCCTCCTTGATAGTTAGTTAAATTTGTTAATTAATTGTTGTAAAAAATATAAGCCGTTATGTTTTTCTCTTGGCTTCTGTTTGTATTATATTACTATAGCATTGACTTTTCAATAGTATATAACGTTGCAAAAGCATTTTCAGCTATTTGTTTAAATTTATTAATCATTTTTTGTGCAATATGCAATAGCCATAAAAAATAAGCAGATAAAACTACTTTTTATTATAAAAAACCACCCGGAACTTTTTTTGCGTTCCGAGCGGTTTTTTAGTTAATCCTGTGATTGTACAGCTCTATCCTTATATGTCAGCTATTATTATCTACTTGCTACAGCTCTTCCTCTACCATGCTCTTCTCTCTGTTGAACGCATCATAGATACATGGAATTACTATAAGCGTAAGGATGGTTCCGTATACGAGACCTCCTATTATTGCGATTGCCATCGGCTTTATCATATCTGAGCCATCTCCGATACCTATCGCCGATGTAAACATTGCGAGTATGGTGGTCATCGCTGTCATCAGTATTGGACGAAGCCTTGTACGGCCTGCGTCTATGATTGCCTCATGCTTGCTCATGCCCTCTCTCCTGGCCTGATTGATGTAATCAATGAGCACGATTCCATTATTTACAATGAGACCTGCCAGCATGATAAAGCCAAGCATTGATATGATTCCAAGCTCATTTCCCGTGATGAAAAGAGCTATAAAGCCTCCTGTAAACGCAAGAGGTATACAGAACATGATAATAAACGGTGAAAGCAATGACTGGAACTGCGCCACCATGATAAGATAGATAAATATCACTGCAAGCACAAGCATAAGTCCAAGCTGACTCATTGACTCATTTATTGTCTCATCCTCGCCCTCCATATCTATTGAATAGCCATCAGGAATACTAAGTTTATTAATTTTTGATTTAATTTTATCGCTTAGTAATGTTACATTATGGTTTTCATCAACCGCACCTGATACTGTAATATATCTTGTCTGAGCATCTCGATGAATGGTACTCAGTGTCTGTTCCTGCGAAATAGTGCAGATATCACTGAGCGGAATCTCCTTTTCACTGCCATCATTATCCTTATAGGTAAATGTAAGGTTTTTGATGTCGTCCACAGTCACATCAGACTGCTCTGCAGATTGTAAGTATACCTCATAGTCCTTTATGTCGGTCGTAATGGTTGTTGCGCTCTTTTGAGATGATATCTCACTGGATACGAGCTGGTATACCTGAGCCACCGTATAGCCATACTTTGCTGCTTTTTCCTTATCCACAGTTATCTTAAGCTCATTGATTGTATCTCCAAGACCGTCATCTATATCTGTCACTCCATTTGTGTCCTTAAGAATATCCGCCACATCACCTGCAAGCTTCTGCAGCTTGTCTATATCATTACCCTTAATCCTGACAGAGAGACCACTTCCGAAAAACTCTGATGAGTCCATAGCCTGCGAAGATGCTGTTACCTTGCAGTCCAGATTCTTTGTGCGTTTTTCAATTTCATCTATTACCTTATCCGATGAAACATTCGACTTCTCATCAAGCAATATATACATGCTCACGCTGTCGCTTCCTGAGCTCATCAGGTTCATGGTCGAGCTGCCGCCTGCTGTAGCTCCTATTGTGTCTATGCCCTTTATATCAGATATTTTGTCCATTACCTTATCAGACAGCTCTGTAAGCTGCTTGAAGTCAAGCTTTTCGTCATCCTTTGCCTCTATGGTAAGTGAAATCTGATTTGACTCCATGTCCATATCCATAAATGTCATTCCCCTTGACATGCAAAGTGCGCCACTGCCGACTAAAAGCACTACTGCCGCAATAAATACCACCGGCTTAAATCTAAGACATGTGCCGAGCACATTTCCATACCAATCCTTAAAACGGTCAAACCATGGATGCTTTATATCCTTCGTCTTTTTGAGCATGCCTGAAGCAATTGCCGGTACAAATGTGAGTGCCACTACAAGAGATGCCATAAGTGTAAATGCTACAGTAAGAGCCAAATCTACAAAGAGCTGTCTCGTGATTCCATCAGTAAAAATGATTGGCGCGTACACACTTACCGTGGTAAGTGTAGAGGCAAAAATGGCTCCTGCCACCTGATTTGCACCCTCAACAGCCGCCTTCTTTACCGAATATCCCTCTCCCCTTAATCTGTAGATATTCTCGATTACTACGATTGAATTATCCACCAGCATTCCTATTCCAAGCACAAGTCCCGACATTGAAATGATATTTAATGTGATATCCGTAAAATACATAAGCACCACTGCCACAATAACCGATAGCGGTATAGATGCTGCGATAACAAGCGTTGGCTTTATATCCTTTAAGAACAAAAGCAATACGAAAATAGCAAGTATTGCTCCCACTATCATATTTTCCATAACACTCTTTACTACCATGTCGATGTATACGCCCTGATTCATGAGCACTGTGGTGTGTAATCCGTCATTTTCCTTTTCCAGCGAATCAAGCTTGTCCAAAAGACGGTCTGTGACGTCTCCTGTAGAGTAGCCGGTCTGCTTCTCCATGGAGAGCATTATTCCGGGATTACCGTTGACTATCGCATATGTCTCATCCGAATTGTCAGTCATCTCAACATCTGCCACATCACCGACATGAATAGGAGCTATTCCATCAAGCTTCATATCCATAAGCACTAGATTTGTTAAATCATCAATTGATTTTATCTCATCTCCCACCTGTACTATGTACTGCGTGCCATTTGAATCATTTACATAGCCTGCAGGCATATCAAAGTTCTGTGCGACGAGCAGCTGCGAGAGTGAGTCAATTGTTAAAACTGCATTTAAGTTTGACTTGTCAAGTGCATCATCCTTACTCTTTTCAAGCTCCTTTTTTGAGCTGTCAAGAGATGCCGCTGCTGTTGCAAGCTGTGCCGACTGCTGTCCTATGCTTATCGAGCTGATGGCTGCCTGACTGTTTAGATTATCATAGGCATCTAAAAGTGCTGTCTCTCCTTGTGCTATCCGGTCAAGCCCGCTTTGGCACTGCTCTATACCTGTATTCACCTGAATGAGAGTCTGTGCTATCGCTGACGCTGCCGCAGGCAGATCATCTGCTGTGTTTACCTTGATTCCAAGCGTCGAGAGACCTGAAAACTGTGTTGCAATCTGCTTATTAACCTGCTCAAGTTGCGCTTTGAGTGCTGTGCCCGCTTCACCCGGTGCATTTGCGCCCTCTTTGAGTGACGGAATTGTCTTTGTATATGTATCACTATTCATGAAGTCTGAAAGAGCTGACTGAATTGTTTCAAGCTGGCTCTTCTGCTCATTTAAGCTTGAAAGTGTACTCTCTAGCTGAGTCTTCTGCTCTGCAAGCTTTGCCTTTTGCTCCTTTAGCGTATCCACTCCCGCGCTCATCTGATCCGATGCCGATGTGATTGCGTTTTGTCCGCTCTCTATCTTTGCGCTTGCATCATCCATCTGACTTTTTGCATCGTCAAATTTCTTTGAAACGGCATTATTTATTTTCTCATTGAGCGCATCTATCTTGGCCTGATTCATCGTGACCTGTATCTGCTCAGTGAGCTCACCTGTTGCAGTCACTGATGCGACTCCTTCTGTACTCTCAATTGCAGGCTTAAGTGTGTTTTCCACAAAGTCTGTGATTTCCGACTTGCTTTTCCCATCCATATCCACAGCAGTCATCATAATTGGAAGCATGTCCGGATTTATCTTCATAATGGTCGGAGTACCCACTCCATCCTTCCAGCCAGCCTTGACCTGATCTATTTTCTGCTGCATCTCTATCACTACAGAATCCATGTTGGCATTCTGCTCATACTCGCATGTCACCAGAGAATAGCTGTTATATGACATTGAGCTTACGTTTTTGATATTGGACGTAGTTGCCATAGCTGCTTCAAGCGGCGCAGTGACATCGCTCTCCACCTCCTGTGGACTTGCTCCCATATCTGTTGTCACGATAAGTGCATACTGAAAGCTCATATCCGGCAGCAGATCTGTCGTCATCCTGCCGAGCGATACAACACCGAGTACTATTACCAGCAGTACTCCTACAAGTACAGTAAAAGGCTTTTTTACACTATATCTTGATATCATCTGACCCCTCCTTTTTCTTTTCTTTGATAATGTCCTGCATTAGTTTAATAGACAATGTGATTACTGCGATTTTCACAATAAATTTAATTCGCTGTTATACTTTTATTATACAATGTTGCGGATTGCAACTCAATTGGTTTATACTTTTTTAAGAGATTTTGACAATAAAAAGACACCCAATTATACGATCAATATAATTCGATGTCTTTAAATATCTTTTAATATCTTTTATTGATTTTAGCTTCAGATGCCCTCTTCCTCTGTCTCATCCTCATCATCATTGATACCTGCAACAGCACTTGTAACGGCTCCGATTACAGCGACCAGCGCAAAGATGATAACTAAAAAAATAACTATAAAGAATGCTACTAAAAAACCTGTATCTGTCATATAATTTACCCCCATAGCTGTCTCACAGCTTCTTTAAAATATAGTTTTAGTTTAACACACTTGTCTGTAAATAACAATATCGTACAGGGCTAAAATATTGACTAAATATTGACTTAAATATTGATTTATGAAATTGCTCAGTCCTTGATCTGCATACCGTTTGCATCCATATGATAGCCTTCTGTCATGATCAGCTTTGATACCGGAACTATCTCATAACCCATGTCCTGCAGCTTCGTGAGCATCTCATCGAGTGCCTGCGAGGTGTATTTTGCGCCTAGATGGCAGAGTATTATCGAGCCACAATCCAGGCTTTTGTGATTGCACACTGTATCTATAATGTTTTGCATACCATAGTTTTTCCAGTCGAGTGAATCCACATCCCACTGGATTGGATAATAGTCACAGCCATACACTGTGTCAATCAGTTCATTGTTGTACGAGCCGTATGGCGGTCTGAATACCTTCATATCCTTTCCGGTCAGCTCCTTGACCTTTTTGTGCACATCCATTATCTCTGTCTTCATCTCGCCTGCAGTGATTGTTGCCATATCATAGTGGTGCTCACTGTGATTTCCGGGCTCATGCCCTTTTTCAACCAGCGTCTTTACACATTCAGGATTATCACTCACAAACCCTCCTGTCATAAAAAATGTAGCCTTTACGTTGTGCTTGTCAAGTGTCTCCATCATACTGTCAAAATCCTCTGCTCCCCAGGCACAGTCAAATGAAAGGGCTATCTTTTTTTCTGTTGTCTGAACCGAATATACAGGCAGCTTTCTGTCCCCGAACTGACTCACAGCACTGCTAAGTGTCTCCATCACCTCTATATTTTTCAGCTGCGATATGTCATACTCTCTGCCATATAAAGCGCCTGTAATAAGAAGCGCCGACAGCAGCACTCCAAAAAGGAATCTGTGTCGGCGTTTCTTTCGTTTTGTCCCATTATGTAGTTTTGTATTTTGCATGTATGCTCTGTATTCACTCATGCTATATACTATTCTTTATTATCACAAATTATGAATAATGAAATAACTCTATTTCAGTTCTTCTGCCCTTCCGATAAACTCAAGCACTACCTCAATCGACTGATGCGCAGCCTTCTCCGCAAAGGTCTGGTAGTCTGTCTCGCCGCCATCTCCGTCTGATATTGAGCGAAGAATGGCAAATGGCACCTTATTCACATAGCACACATGACCGATGCTGCCTCCCTCCATCTCTGCTGCGATTGCATCAAATGTATTCGAAATATAATCCTTCTGCTCCTTTGTGGCAATAAACTGATCTCCTGTTGCGATATTACCCTTTTTGTAGTGGATATTCCTGTCAGCTAAGCATGAGCACATGAGCTCCACCATTTTTGTATCTGCCGGAAGCAGAATCATATTGATGCCTGAGAGAAGTCCCTTCGGATCTCCGATTGGCGATGTATCCATATCGTGCTGCAGCACGTTTGTGGCTACTGCCACGTCAAGCACATTTAAGTCCTTTGTCAAAGTTCCTGCCACTCCGATATTGACAATCATATCTACATCATATTTCAAAATCATGGCCTCTGCACATATTGCCGCAAATACCTTTCCTATTCCGCATTTTGCCGCAACAACATACTGATCACCGATTTTACCCTCAACAAACTCCACTCCGCTGTAAACCTCTGTCTGTGTGTCTGTCATCTGAGCCTTTAAGTCATCGACCTCCATCTGCATTGCACCAATTACACCTATTGTCATTTTATTTCTCCATTCCTGCTATCTTACTATTATATTTTTAGTCTTCGTTTACTGTGGATAAGTAAACTCCATATTTGTCTGGCTCTCAAGCACCTTAAGATATGCACGGCACTCCTTCTTTGCCTCATCAAGTGACAGATTCTCGTAATGTCCGCACTCTATGGCTGATGCACCAAACACCGGTCCATCATACTCTAGTATCTGTTTTAAGACCTCTTTGGTGATTTCAAAAACCTTTCCCGGCTCGACATCCCTCACAACGAGATAGAAGCCTGTCTGACAGCCCATCGGTCCAAAATATACCACATCATCTGCAATCTCAGAGTTTCTCACACATGTTGCAAACATATGCTCCACTGAGTGCATAGCTGAATTGGTCATATAATCGCCTGCATTAGGTTTTCTTGTACGAAGGTCGTATGTAACGATTTCTCCATCTTTTCTTGAAATATAAAATCCAGGTTTAAGAATATTATGATTGATTGTAAAGCTTTTAATTCTTTCCATAAAAATGTTTCTCCTTACTTAGTTGCTGCCTCAAACTGCTTCAGATAATCCTCAAATACATTGAGTGCATCATCCACAGGCTTTGGTGTGCTCATATCGACACCGGCACTCTTTAGCAGCTCGATTGGATTCTTCGAGCATCCACCGCACAGGAAATTTCCTATATACTTATCCACAGCAGGCTTTCCCTCCTCAAGTATCTTTTTTGAAAAAGCAACTGCTGCCGAATAGCCTGTCGAGTACTGATATACATAGTACGGTGTGTAAAAATGCGGTATGCGCATCCACTCATATGATATCTCATCATCCACGCGCATATCCGGTCCGTAGTACTGCACATTCAGCTCATGCCACAGTTCATTTAGCACATCCTTGGTAACCGGCTCACCCTTTTGCATTTTCCGGTGAGCTATATGCTCAAACTCTGCAAACTGCGCCTGCCTGAAAAGTGTCGTCCTGAAGCCGTCCAGAAAATGTGTCATGAGATATTTTCTCTCATTCTCATCCTCACAATGCTCAAGCATATAGTGCATTAGAAGCGACTCATTGCAGGTGGATGCAACCTCTGCCACAAAAATCAGGTATCCCGCGTAGGTGATGCTCTGATGCTCATTTGAATAGTATGTATGCATCGCATGTCCCATCTCATGAGCCAGCGTAAACACACTGTCCAGATTGTCGGCATAGTTCAAAAGCACATACGGATGAGTGCCGTAAGCGCCCCATGAATACGCACCGCTTCTCTTGTTCTCATTCTCATATACATCTATCCAGCCACTCTCCATGCCAGACTTAAGTGTGCTGACATACTCATCTCCCATAGGCTCAAGCGCCTTTGCCACAAGCTTTTTCGCCTCATCATAGGTGTAGGTAGTCTGTACATTGTCCACAATCGGTGCAAATAAATCATACATATGCAGATGCTCCACACCCAAAAGCTTCTTCCTAAGCGCCATGTACCTGTGCAGAGCCGGCAGATGTGCGTGAACCGTCTCAATCAGATTGTCATATACGCTCTCAGGAATATCGCCACCGGATAAATACATGGCCCTTGCGCTGTCATATTTTCTGACCCTTGCATAAAAAGTGTCATTTTTCAACTTGCTGATGTACATCATAGAAACAGTATTGCTCCACTTCTTGTACGAATCATACACTCCGCGGAACACCTGCTTGCGCAGGCTTCTGTCCTTGCTGCTTAAAAAATCTATGAAATTGCCATGCGTGATACGGATTTTATTTCCCTCGACATCAGTGATATACGGGAATTTGATATCCGCATTGTTGAACATGCTGAATATATTCTCCGGCGCTGCAGCCATCTCACCGCACTGCGCCAGGATATTCTCCTCTGCAGCCGATAAGGTATGCGCTTTCTGACGCATTATCTCATCAATCGCACGCTTATAGTGCACAAGCTCATTGCTCTCACTGTAAAAGCTCTCAAGCCTTTTATCATCTATCTGCAAAATCTCCGGACTCGCAAATGCCAGCGCACCTGATGCCTGAACAGTCAGTGTCTCTGCCTTTGACACATATGCCTGATATTTCGACACGGCAGTGTCCTGATGCGAGCGCTCATTCGCATAAACCACTATACGCTCCAAATAATAAGACAACTCATCCTGCTTCTTAAAAAAATCAAGCAGCGTTGCTGCACTGTCGGCCAGATGTTCCTTAAATCCGGATAGCTTTTCTGCAAGCTGTGACGCTTTTTCACACTCAGCCTCCCACAGCTCATCTGTCTCATACATATCCTCAAGCTTCCATTTGTACTCGTCTGAGATTTCATCTCTCTTTTGAAGCCTTTTCTCACTCATTTTGTGTTACCTTCTATCTTACTCTTTTTATTTAGAATCCCACACATCTGCTCTGCAAAATGCATATAGACGTGTGGGATATGTGTGAATTATAACAATTAAGCTCTACTTTGTAATTAAAGTGCCCATACCACCTGAAACTGTCTTGCCCTCTTTGTTGAGCTTTGTGATAAGCACTGAACGGATGGCAGAGTCACCGATAAAGTCGATAGCCGCCTCAATCTTTGGAGCCATGGTACCCTCATCAAACTCGCCTGCTGCAAGGTACTTCTTTGCCTCATCGACAGTCATGGTATCAAGCGGCTTCTCATCCTCCTTGCCATAGTTCAGGCAGACCTTGTCAACGCTTGTAAGTATAACAAGTCTGTCAGCATCAAGAGTATCTGCAAGCTTTCCGGCTGCAAGATCCTTCTCAATAACAGCGCTTGCGCCCTGAAGCTTATTATCCTGTGCTAAAACAGGAATTCCGCCGCCACCGCATGCGATAACAACCTGATCCGCATCAACAAGAGCCTTAATAGCATCCTTTTCCACTATATCAACAGGCTTTGGAGCTGCCACAACTCTTCTGTAGCCTCCCTCGACCTGTGTCACATGGTTGCCCTTCTTCTCCTCTTCCTCAGCCTCAGCCTCTGTCATAACACGGCCAATGATCTTTGTCGGATGATAAAAAGCCTCATCATATGGGTCAACAACCACCTGTGTAAGTATTGTTGAAACGGTCTTGTAAATTCCTCTGCCAAGAAGCTCTGTACGGATAGCATTCTGTAAATCATATCCTATATATCCCTGGCTCATTGCAGAGCAGACTGCTGTAGGTGTAGCTGTATACTCAGGATAAATCCTGCAAAACTCAGACATAGCGGTGTGAATCATGCCCACCTGCGGTCCGTTGCTGTGTGTGATAACAACCTCATAATCGTCCCTGATAAAATCTGCAACTGCCTTTGCTGTATGCTTTGTAGCCTCGTGCTGCTCCGGAAGAGTTGTTCCAAGAGCATCGTGTCCGAGTGCAATAACTATTTTTTTCTTCTTCATGCCGACCTCCTATGCTGCATCCGCTCAATGTGTATTATATCTCATAATCATAAACCGATGTGTATACTATGATAAATCTAGATATAAACCATCAATTTTGAAGAATTCCTATGCGGTGCAAAAGTAAAATTATTTATATACATTATCTAATATTTTAGGGAATTTGTCTAGTACTTTGAACTGATTTGAACAACATTTCCACCATAGCGTAAGCCCCGGGCACCTGTGACGCACACGTACTCTTGCAGGAGCGAATAGCGAAGTGGCTTAGATACTGTAGAAATTATGCCCATGAATCGAGTAGGAGGCGGTGACTAACCGCCGTCCTCTCACAGCACCGTACGTACCG
>OKYP01000066.1_pt1 | contig 39009 bp, 44 predicted proteins | sample 1608611 | NCBI WGS metagenome assembly OKYP01 (sample SAMN02674964, study PRJEB24791) | human gut metagenome, SKBSTL008 | isolation source: stool | host: Homo sapiens | place: USA | reverse complement strand
AAACGTAAGTATGTACTGCGGGCTATCGCAGGAATTTACGACTGTGGAGTGTACACGAACTTGTGAGTAGCGTATTGTTTACAATCGCCAAAGCATACACATCGAAGCAGTAAGAAGTATCCGCAAGGACTTTAATTTCTCGATGTGTTTGAGTATATTTGAACACATTTTGAGTGGCAGGTAAAACATGGGAGAAACACTAGGAAGAGTACACTCGGTAGAAAGCTTCGGCTCAGCCGACGGCCCGGGAGTGAGATATATAGTATTTTTGAAGGGCTGCAATATGCGCTGTAAATACTGCCATAACCCGGACACATGGGCCAAATGCGGCGAAAATGACGGTGCAAAGCTGATGACACCGCAGGAGGTGCTAAAGACCGCCATGCGCTATAAAGCGTACTGGAAGCAAACAGGTGGCATCACAGTAAGCGGAGGTGAAGCACTTTTGCAGATAGACTTTGTCACAGAGCTATTTAAGTTTGCAAAGGAAAAAGGTGTAAACACATGCCTTGACACATCAGGAAATCCGTTTACCGTGGAAGAACCGTTTTTCGGCAAATTTAATGAGCTGATGAAATATACAGATCTCTTCATGCTGGACATCAAGCATATAGATGACGAGGAGCACAAAAAGCTTACGGGACAGACAAATAAGAATATCCTTGATATGGCACAATATCTCTCAAAAAACGGTAAAAAAATGTGGATACGTCATGTGCTTGTGCCTGGAATCACCACGGATGAGAGATATTTAAAGCAGCTTAGAGAGTTTATCGACACACTTAAAACGGTGGAAAGGGTTGAGGTGCTGCCGTACCACACACTTGGGGTGTTCAAGTGGAAGGAGCTTGGTATACCATATCAGCTTGAAGGGGTGGAGCCTCCTACAAAGGAACAGATAGAATGTGCAAAAAGAATATTAAATTGTCAGAATTAGTTTTTTAATACCATTGCTAACAACTCATTGAGTTGATAAAATATAATAAGTAACTATTATTTTATACCGATGCTGCCTTCGTTTGTATGTGAGGTGACACTTGGCTATATGCTTGCGTATCGCAACTGTAAATGTGCTGAACAGTTAAAAGTTACAATAACAATTTGTGGGAGTTACAACATGGGAAAACCAGATATTATTTACGAAGACAACGACATTATCGTCTGCTATAAGCCGGCGGGAATTGCTACACAGACCAGGCGTATAGGGCAGCAGGATATGGAGAGCTTCATAAGAAATTACAGGGCGGCTAAAAATGAGCCACCCTATGTTGGCATAGTGCATAGGCTCGACCAGCCGGTAGAGGGAGTGATGGTATTTGCCAAGAATCAGAAAGCCGCGGCTTCTTTGAGCAGACAGATAAAGGAGCATACAACCGAGAAATATTATCGTGCGGCAAGCAGAGGGCAGGGAGTGTCAGGAGCAGATAAGGAAGAAGATAATAAAGAAGATAATCATGATCTGGCATGGCATACTCTCACAGATTATATCTCTTTCGACAAGCGTACCAATACATCTAAAATCACAAGCGAAAAAGACAGGCAGGCAAAAAAAGCAGTGCTTCAGTACAGGATAATATCAAATGAATGCAATAAAACAGAATTTGACATAAAGCTTCTCACAGGAAGGCACCATCAGATACGTTTGCAGCTTGCAAATATCGGCTATCCTCTGATTGGAGATACCAAGTATGGGAAGACTGTCTCAAATAACTCAGGAACGGGAAGCAAATCAGGACGCACCGGTTTCGGTGTGAGGGAGCAGCTTGCACTTTGCTCATACAAGATTGTTTTTGACCATCCTGCGACAGGGGAGAGGCTGACATTTGAACTACCATAGTGCTGTTGGGAATAAGATGAATTAAAGGATCATACATTCAGAAAACAACTGAGTGTATGGTCTTTTTTATATGGAGAAAAATACAGTTGACAATATTATTTATATTATCTATTATAAGTTCATAGGTTAGTTACTTGAGTGGTTAACCATGCAACCATACCGCAAATATGAGCGAAATTAGCTGTGTAGCAGCGATGCTAAACAGAGTGCAGATAAAGTACAAATATCGTGCGGTTTTGTGAATGTGTGTGGTGGTTCTGGATAGTTACGATAATAAAAAGTACAACAAGTAGGTAATTGCAGAACAAGTGCGCACTCCTGATTAAAAAGCGGTAAGAATTCTGCAACGTAGGATTCTTAAAGATGAAAAGTAGGTGCTTCTAAATTTAGACATGACTAAAAGATTTCCCAGATAAACTGCGAAGAAAAGATTATATGCATATTAATAATCAGGCAATCAAGGGCTTCAAACTCCGAATGTATTGGTACTGATGAATCTTATCAGCGACAATTACAGTAACAAGCTGGGTGATTCCGGCAAGAAGTAAATCAGCATGAAGCGTTTTCTCATTCTGGGTCTTACGATTCGCAATGCTGCAACTATCTTTGAAATGGTTGATTGAATTTTCAACATTTACACGGATCTTGTAAGTATCTTCCCATTATTTCGAGCCACGTTCTATGCCAGGATAGGCACGGAGAGGAATAAAAGCATTACGAAATCCAATGTCTTCGAAGATCGTAAATCCAACAAGAAGTCCTGTTTAAAACGTGTAAATTTGGAACCATCTGGAACAGCATCAAAGTCGCAGAAATCACGAAGTTCCTGAGAGTACTCTAGGAACGCAAGCAGGAGCGTATCTGTCGGGATTGAAAAAAATACGCTGGAGTAGAAGTGCCTTGAGCATCGGATAAAGCTGGTGCTTTCGAGGTATTCCGGTTGAAGCGTGGAAATGAGTAACAAAAGAAACAGGAACAATTTCATCAAGGTTAATGGCTTCATCAAGAAGTGAAAGAAACTGGGAGTTGTATTGAAGAAGGAGCATTTAGAGGGATGCACTATGAATGATGTTTTTATTGCTAACTTTTGCCATAATGGTGTTTTGTCTGGAGCAGATGAAGCACCAAATAGGAAGGAGGCGGAATGAATGGGAACAAAAATAATGTTATTGGGTATAGCAATCATTCTTGCGGCAATTGCTCTATCCATAGATAATATCATTGCGTTTGGAGGTGGTGTTTTAGGTCTGATTGTTGTTATTATCGGTTTATTTAAGAGCGATAATAACGAAGATAAGTCTTAATAGTTTTGCATCAACAAACCACGATTTGTAGACGGAGGTACACAACATGAAAAAAATCAGCTTAGTGGTTTTTCCGGCTTTAACAATAGTGTTAGAAGCATTACCACTGGGAGCAGTTTGTACTTTTGCTCCATCTCCAACAGAAAGAGTAAGAGAAACATTTTCATACTTTAGTCTTATACCGTTTGGATATGCAAATTTTGCTCCACTTATTACAGCCATACTTACTGTTGTTATTTTGTTGCTTTCGTTGATTTCTTTGAAGAAAGATAGCGTTTTTAACGCCTTGTTTGTTCTTTCGATTATTACAGCAATTATTTCTCTTATGCCGTTGATGTATGGATTAAACAATTACTCCCTTGTAGGAGCCCTTATAACGATAGCCCTTGTAACAGAAAGCATTTTAGTTAAGGCACAACAGAAATAATGCGAAAATTCTAGCTTGCAGAATTAAGAAAATAGGAATATACGGAGAAAACAAAAATGGAAGATAATAAATCAACGAATGTCAAGAAAATGGTAAAATCAGGAATAACTTTTGGAAGTGCATTAGCTATGGTTATTAGTTATAAAAATTTAATGGTGTCAGGGACCAATGTTTGCTGGATCATGTAAAACGTCAGATGAACGAGGAGGTGTATTAAAATGCGACTATTTGATAAAAGGACGCCGCTTCAGAAAGAGTGGGATAAGCTGGAAGTACAGGAGCAGAGATTCCTTCAGAAACGGTTGGAAAAAAAGGAAAGTATCTTGAATCAAAAGCTGGAGGAGAAGATACCGCCTAAACTTCAGGGAACACTTGATGCCGCTTTTGCCAAAGCGTTTGCTCTGATTTTTGAGAAAGGAACCGGAATTATTGAAAAGACGTATCAACGGGAGAAGTTGGAGCAGGACTATCAGGTACGACAGTATACGGCGGATGTAAAGCAGGATTCCAAATCCCTGCGAGCCTTTTCTAAAAAAGCGAGAGATACAGGAACAAAGAATTTACTGCTATCCGGCGCATCCGGGATTGGGATGGGAGTACTGGGAATTGGTCTGCCGGATATTCCAGTATTTACAGGGATGATACTGAAGAATATCTACGAGACTGCCCTGCATTATGGATATAGCTACGAAAGCAGGGAAGAAAAGTATTTTATCCTGCTATTGATACAGGGAGCGATATCCTATGGGGAAACGCTTTGTGAGATTGATGGCAAACTGAATGAATTTATCAGTTGTGGAACGCTGCCGGAAGAGTATCAGGAAAAGAAACAGATCGAGGAAACAGCAGGAGCTTTGTCAAAAGAGCTGCTTTATATGAAGGTCTTACAGGGAATTCCTGTGGTCGGAGCAGTCGGTGGGGCATATGATGCGATTTACATGAAACGGATCACGGAGTATGCAGGGCTAAAATACCGGCACAGGTATTTGGATGCACAGAAAAGTGGAATGAAATAAATTTGAATTTTGCGTAGAGGAACAAGGCTGAGGTAAGAGGTAATTTTCTATGAAAGTACATTACAAAGGAGTTTTATGTAATCTCGCCACATATCGTGTTATGGGAGAAGATAAACCTGCATTATATTATATTGATAGTCCAGATCAAGAAACAATGCTTAAAGCAGGATTTGTAGATGTTCAGCCCTGCTTATGGGTCAAAGTATTAACTGATGAGGAATATAATGAAATTACTAATATTTTGTATTAAATAGACAATTTTCAGTTTATAGTGATAACTTAATATTTTTTACAGAGCACTTTAGCCAATGGTTAGAGCAAGTAATAGAGTAGGAGGCGTTTCATGCAGGAATTTGAGATTTGTTATGGGTTAAGTGAGTTGCCATCGAATGCTGTGGTGACTTACAGAAAAGCAGCAAAGGCGGTGATTGAAAAAGACGGAAAGCTTTTATTGATTTATACAAATCAAGGAGACTATAAATTTCCAGGTGGTGGATATAAAAATAGTGAAAATGCTGCAGAATGTATTGTCCGGGAAATGTTGGAAGAAACAGGGTATCAGGTGGAGAAAGTAGGAAAGTTGTTTGGAATCGTTTTGGAGCAAAAGGTTGATGACTTTGAACCGGGTACATATTTTTCCATGAAATCCGAATATTACAGTGTAACGATAGATGAAAATAATAAACAGAAGCAAAATTTGGACGATTATGAAAAAGAGCAGGAGTTCAGACCAGTTTTTGTGGAGATTCAGGAAGCAATTGAGAACAACGAAAGAATATTAAATGATTTAAATAGGAAACAAAATCCATGGATTAAAAGAGAAAACGATGTTTTGAAATGGTTATCAGAAAAAGGGGGGTTGCGGAATGAATAAATAGCTAAATTATTGAAAACAAAAATGAAAATGGGATATTGGACAGGTTTTACTATGGCAATGTATCCAGGGCAGTTTGCGTATGAACCGATTGATGTTGATTTTCAAAAAGTATGGGAGGATAGTATGCTCAACTGATAATTAAAATTCATTAAGTGATATGCACGAAATTAAGTTAAGTAAGTTAATATTTGTGAAGTATCAAAAATCGTGATTATCATGCGCATATCCTATGGAAAATTCCGCTAAAATATGCTTTAATAGACGTATATAGCAGTAAATAACAATTGCAAGAGGAAAAGAAAATGTCTGGAAGAAAGAGGCAGAAAACCGGAATGATAAATAATGAAAATGAAAATAACAGCATGGCGCAGGAGACTCAAACACCACAGCAGACAGTTGACGCGCAGCAGGTGGTTATCCCGCAGGAGAGCGAGCGCATCCAGCGAGCTGAGTGGATTCACGAGCAGGTGAAGCTGCAGCGTGAGGCAGAGGACGAGGCCTGGGAGAAGATCATGGAGGAGCAGAAGCTGCTTACAGAGCGCAGACGCTCCATAGATGCCGATATAAACAGCAACAGAGAGCTGAAGAGATACCATGAGGACTGCATGGAGGACATCACAGATCAGGTATATTCACTGCATGGCATATCGGTAGACAAGCTGGAGGGCATAAAAGAGTACAAGAATGCCCTGTTTCGCGGCGAAGCATTCATCGTGTTTTGCATATCTGTGATAATGGCTGCGATTGTGGCATATGCCTACGGACCGACCTCACAGCTGTGCCTGTATATACTCATGTGTGTAGGCGCGGAGGGAGCGCTGTTGTCCCAAAAGCGAAAGAATATACTGTTTTTCATCCCGCTTATCCTGATAGCAGCGGAGATGATAGGCTACAAGCTGTATCCGCAGTATCTGGAGTATGTCACGATGGCGGGAGAGGCACTGGCACTACTTCTTATGATGATAGGCACTGTGGGATACTTTGTGCACAATCCATACCGCAAGGACAGAAAGAATATAAAGGCTGCAAAGTCAGACCTCAAGGAATTACATAAGGTGGCCAAAAAGAGCGTAAAGAAAAACAAAAAGAGCCGCATAAAGAGTGAAGCAAAAGAGGCAAAGCTTGCGGCAAAGCAGGCAAAGAGAGAGACAAAGGCTGCCATAAAGGAACAGAAAAGGCAGAATAAGCTCGCAAAGAAACAGGCAAAGTACGAGCTGAAGGAGAAAAAACGACAGCTAAAGAGTGAGCGTGTTGAGCTTAAGCATGAGCTGAAAAAGAGCCGGCTCATGGATAAGGTGAGAAACTTTACACCGAAAGAGCAGAATAGTGACAGCACATCTTCGGCAGAGAACGTAGATAACGATATCACAGATAACAATATCATAGATATAGAGCGCAAGATTAACTAAGGCTATAAATTGCTGGGCATTTTTATAGTCGCAAATGTAAATGACAGCGACTATACGCTGCCACTTACAGATGGTGCAGATGTCACGGTTTTGGCACAGAGCTTTATGGTGCTACGCTTCTAAACACTCAGTTGATATTTCTCCATCCAGTAATTAATCTGGATGAAATATGCGATAAGCTGCGGACCTGCCATGAGCTGGCCAAACCACGGACTGCCGTATTCTGCCGGTGCCTTTAAAAATTCGCGGGTTTTGTCAGCGTCAATGAGAGTGCGCACAGGGGCGTTAGGGGAGTCTAATATCTCCTCCATTCCCTTTATAAGGAGAGCTTCATATCCGGGATGATAAGTCTTTGGATATGGGCTCTTTTTTCTGTGCAAAAGCTCAGGTGGCAGGACATCTGAAAAAGCATCGCGAAGCAGAGTCTTTTCCACACCGTTTTGATATTTCATATGCCAAGGCACATTAAAGACATACTCAATGATACGATGGTCGGCAAAAGGTACACGAGCCTCAAGCTCGGAGTACATGCTGGTGCGATCCATGCGGTCAAGAAGCGTCTGCATGAACCATTTGATATTGAGATAACCTATTATGCGGCGGCTTTCGTCCTCACCGGTCTCACCGTAAAGGAGAGGGGCTTTTGATCTCGATTCCTCATATCGAAAAGCCTGATAACCGGATAAATCAAGCTCCAAACTCACATCATCGCGCAAAAGAGCAAGGCGTGGAGCGACATCCGATGACCATGGGAAGCCATATCTTTCCAGCAGCTCTTTGCGGTAAAACCACGGATATCCGCCAAAGATTTCATCAGCACACTCACCGGTAAGAGCTACCTTGTTTTTTCGGCTGACGAGGCTGCAGAAATACAAAAGCGACGAGTCCACATCGGTCATGCCGGGCATATCCTTTGCATCGACTGCGGCAAAGAGCGCCTTGAAGAGAGAGTTCTCATCACACTCGAGATAGGAGTGGGCTGTCTCATACTCTTCAAGCATACGATTGACATAGGGCAGATCCCTCTCCGGCTGGAAGGCGTTTGCCTTAAAATACCTGTCATTGTCCTTAAAGTCGAAGGAAAAAGTGTTGAGCGTTTTACCGCGTGTGTTCATATAGTTTGCGGCGATGGCGGTCACGATGCTTGAATCGATGCCGCCTGACAGAAAAGTACATACCGGCACATCGGAAACCATCTGCCTTTTTATAGCATCCTCCACCAGAAAACGTGTGTGAGCAACGGTATCCCGATAGCTCTCGGTGTGTTCCCGGCTTGTAAGCTCCCAGTAGGTTTCATCATGCAGCCCATCCCGGGAGTAAATCATGAAGTGTCCCGGCAAAACCTCAAACAAATCCTTAAACAGGGAAAGCCCGCTCGTGTGTGCAGGCCCGATAGCAAGAAGCTCCTGCAAGCCCTGTTTGTCAAGCTCAGGCTTTACTGCAGGGTGCGCAAAGCAGGCCTTTGGCTCGGAGCCAAACACCAGAGAATCCCCTCGGATGGCATAAAAAAGCGGTTTGACACCAACGCGGTCGCGGTACAAAAGTAACCGGCTTTTAGCCGCATCCCATATGGCAAATGCAAAAATACCGTTTAAGCGATTGACAAAATCAGCGCCCCAATGGATGTAGGCGTACAGAATAACCTCTGTGTCTGAGGTTGTGGAGCAGACAAAGCCGTTTTCGGACAGCTCGGGAATCAGCTCATCAGTGTTGTAAATTTCTCCGTTATAGCAGATTGTGTAATCATAGCCATTGTGGGTGCGCGTCATGGGCTGGTCGCCGCACAGGATATCACGGATGGCCAGACGGCTGTGCGACAGACCGATATGCTTTTTAAGGAAACGTCCTCTGGCATCGTTGCCGCGGTGGGCGAGCACAGCACGCATCTTCTCAAGACGAAAGTTCCAGTAATCGGTGTTCTCTTCAAAGTCTTCTTTAAAATTACAGAATCCGGCAATACCACACATAAAAATTCATATCTCCGTAAAAACAGATTTAATTTATATTATGCATACGCCTTGAAGCTGTTAATCCGGTCAGAAAATAAAATGATATGGTGGACAAAAGTCATTGTATTAATCAATTACCAAGCTGATTATAAAATTTTTATTGACAACAAAGGCAGAATAGCGTTACTCTTATTACATAAAGTTAGACAGCACTAACATGCATAAATGACAGGTAACTACAGTAAGTACAATCTGACCAGTAATTGTTTTTAAAGGTATAACCTTATATAAGGTAAATGTAATTTGAAATGTTGAAAGAGAGGATATCATATGTCAGAAGAAGAGAGAAAGTTCTTAGAAATAGTGGATTTGAAAAAGGGCTTCGGAAGCGGCGAGACGCGCCAGGAGGTGCTGCGAGGCATGAATTTTTCTGTGGCAAAGGGTGAGTTCTGTGTGCTGCTCGGACCGTCAGGCTCAGGAAAGTCCACACTGCTCAATATCATCGGAGGCATCGACAGCGCCGATTCCGGATATATCAGCATAAATGGCGACAAGCTGAAGGATATGAGCGAGAAAAAGCTCACACAGTACCGCAGAAAGCACCTGGGATATGTGTTTCAGATGTACAACCTGATTGCAAACCTGAATGTAAAGGAAAATATAGAGGTGGGCGCATACCTGTCAGACAACGCGCTGGATATCGATGAGCTGCTTCACACGCTGGGGCTTTACGAGCACCGCTATAAGCTTCCAAATCAGCTATCCGGCGGACAGCAGCAGCGTGTGTCAATAGGACGTGCAATTGTGAAAAATCCTGATATACTGCTCTGCGACGAGCCGACAGGAGCGCTTGATTACAACACCTCCAAGGAGATTTTGAAGCTCATAGAGGATGTCAACAAAAAGTACGGAAACACCATAATCATGGTCACACACAATGAGGCCATCAAAAACATGGCAGATCACGTGATAAAGCTTAGGGACGGAGCCGTGCGCCACAACGATATCAATACTAATAAGGTTTCGGCCGAAGAGCTTGAGTGGTAAGGAGGATTTGACCTATGAGCAGGAAAAAGATAAAAAATCCTCTGATAAAGCGTATACCAAAGGAAATTATCGGTGACTGGAAAAAATATCTTGTTGTATTTCTTTTCCTCGTGCTGACAATCGGCTTTGTATCCGGAATGTATGTGGCAAACGACAGCATGCTTACCTCTGCGGATGAGGGGGTAAGTAAATACAAGCAGGAGGATGGACATTTTGAGCTTAAGGATAAGGCTGACAGCGAGCTTGTTACGGCTATTGAGTCAGGCGAGGTAAAAACAGCTCCAGACGAAAAAGACAGCGATAGCAGCAAAACTCCTGTCACGCTCTACGAGAATTTCTATCGCAATGAGACTGAGGACTACGATGCAGACGGCAAAAAGGACGGAACCATCCGTGTATATACAAAGACCGAGGATATCAACCTCGCATGTCTCATCGAGGGCTCTTTTCCACAAAATGAGAACGAAATCGCTGTGGACAGAATGCATGCAGACAACGTGGGGATGAAGGTCGGTGATACAATAAAGGTCAGCGGAAAAGAATTCAAGGTATCGGGCCTCATAGCGTATGTCAATTACTCCACACTGCATGAAAAGAAGACCGATATGATGTTTGATGCGATAAAGTTTGATGTGGCAATGGTGACAAAGGAGGGCTTTGAGCGCCTGGACAAGAGCATTCACTATACATATGCATGGAAATACGAGGATGAGCCGGCGGATGATATAGAACAGAAGGAAAAATCAGATGACTTTTTGGAGGCGATGGTCTCACAGGTGATGGCAGCGGGCAATGAGGTGGAGGACTACACACCACGCTACTCAAATCCGGCAATCAATTTTGCCACGGACGATATGGGCTCAGACAAGGCCATGGGAGGAGTGCTTTTAGACATTCTTATCGTGATAATCGCATTCATTTTTGCAGTGACCATAAGCAATACGATAGCAAATGAATCATCAGCGATAGGCACGCTTCGCGCGTCGGGCTACACAAAGGGAGAGCTTATTAGGCATTACCTTTCAATGCCTGTCATTGTGACATTTCTGGCAGCAGTAGTAGGAAATATACTGGGCTATACGGTGTTCAAGGATGTGGTTGTGAGCATGTATTACAACAGCTACAGCCTGCCGACATACCACACAATCTGGAATCCGGGTGCATTCATAAAAACAACGCTTGCTCCGGTGATTATCATGCTGGTTGTAAATCTTATCGTAATAATTCGCATGATGCAGCACACACCGCTTCAGTTTCTGCGTCATGACCTTAAGAAAACAAAGCGAAAAAAAGCAATGCGGCTTCCGCACTGGAGCTTCATGAGCCGTTTCAGACTGAGAATCATGTTCCAGAATGTGGCAAACTATCTGATACTTTTTGTGGGAATATTTTTCATCATGGTAATGCTCGCGATGGCAGTCGGCATGCCGGATACACTTGATTATTACAAGAAAAATACAGACAGTATGATGTTTGCAAAATATCAGTACGTACTCAAATCTTATGTCGATGCAGACGGAAACGTGCTTGAAACCGACAACAGTGACGCAGAGAAATTTGACATGACATCGCTCTTAAGGAGAACAGATGAGTTTGACGAGGAGGTGTCTGTCTACGGAGTGGAAACAGACAGTGCATACGTAAAGCTTAAGGACATGGATTCGCTTAAGGATAACGAGGTATACATATCGGATTCATTTGCAGACAAATATAGTATAAAACCGGGTGATACAATAAAGCTCGATGCACAGTACGAGAAAAAAACGTACAAATTCAAGGTGAAGGGAACCTACGATAAATCCCAGAGCATCGCGGTGTTTATGCCTATAGAGCATTTCGCGGATACCTTTGATTTTGCAGATGGCAGATTCAGCGGATTTTTGTCAGACACAAAAATAAAGGATATCGATGAGAGCAATATCGCGACAACAATCACGATACGCGACATCACCAAAATGGCAGACCAGCTCGACCACTCCATGGGCTCATACATGCAGTACTTCCAGGTGCTTTGCATACTGCTCTCAGCCGTCATGATATATCTGCTCACGAAGCTCATCATCGAGAAAAATGAGACAGCCATATCGATGACCAAGATTTTAGGCTACGATAACAGAGAGATTGCAAGCCTTTATCTGGTCTCAACATCAATTGTGGTTGTCATCTCGGATATCATCAGTGTAGTACTTGGTGCAAAGGTAATGGACATTGTATGGCGCATAATGCTTCAGACCTTCAGCGGATGGTTTTCATTCCATATGACACCTGTCGGCTATGTAAAGATGTTTGCGTTTGTGCTCATCGGTTACCTGATAGTGACAGTATTTGATTTCAGTAGAATAAAGAGAATCCCGATGGACATGGCACTAAAGAATGTGGAATAGGTGAAAAGTAGATAAAAATAATTAGAGGTTTTTGTCAGGTTTCAACGTAAATCAGTCGTAAAAGCAGTAAAATGCTTTTGTGGCTGATTTTGGTATTTTTGGGGGATTATTGATTATATCAGCAAAAACACGTATTATATACATATACAAAAAAATTTTACGGTTCACGCCTGAGAGTGGCCGGTAACACAAAAAATCTTAACATATGATAAACAGAAGAATGAGGTATAAAAAATGACAGACAATTTTGAATTTAGAAGTATACACCCGGACGAGGTAGAACAGGCAATAGCAATTGAGCAGATATGCTTCCCACCGAATGAGGCATGTTCTCCAAAGGCAATGACAGAGAGAATTGCAAAGGTACCACAGCTATTTCTCGTGGCAATTGACAAATCAACCGGTAAGCTGGCAGGCTTTTTAAATGGTGTGGCAACAGACGAGGAAAAGTTCAGGGATGAGTTCTTCACAGACATCGATTTATGCGATGAAAATGGTAAAAATGTGATGCTTCTTGGCCTTGATGTGCTTCCGGAGTATCGTGGACAGGGCCTTGCCAGAGAGCTCGTGTACCGCTACAGCCGGCGTGAAAAGGCAAACGGACGAAAAAAGCTGTTTCTGACATGCTTAGAGCAGAAGGTGGAGATGTATAAGAAGTTTGGATTGCAGGATCTGGGGATTGCTGACTCTACCTGGGGCGGAGAAGAGTGGCATGAGATGGTGTTAAAGGGATGAATGTGATAATATGGAAAATAAAGTATCAGATAACGTTATAGAAAAAAACTATAGGGAGTGCATTAAATTCAATGAAATCAACGAAAGTGGGGCCTGTAATTTTGACTTGGCAACAGCAAAAGCTGCCCTTGAAAATCTGTATGAGCTATACAAAAATGGCATATTAACAGGTCGTTTCACACAGGATAAGGACTATGTAGTAAGGTGTGCTGACCTGTTGACATTGGCGGAGGAGAACAAAGACAGCTTGTTTTATGATGCATGGCGCGTATGGTTTAGATACTTTGTATCGATGGGCTATGCCGGATGGAATCAGCTGTGGGAGGCAGTATGCCGTTGCTCCAGACGCTTAAGGAGCTAGAGAAAAATGGTATTCCACCAAGTTTGAGATGAAGATGCGCCACCCTGTAAGAGAGGATCTGCTTCGATATCTGCAGAGCAATTTACAACAAAGCATACAAAATAATACATAGGAGCTTAAGGCAATATGAAAACAATACGTGTAGTGGCTGCCGGCGGATGTGACATTGATTGAGAAGATTGGAGAGGAGTTGCATGAAACCAAGGACAACAAATAGCATGAACATACAAATTTTCGGAACAAAGAAATGTAATGACACAAAGAAAGCACAGCGATTTTTCAAGGAGCGTGGGATAAAGTTTCAGTTTATCGATATGAAGGAAAAAGGTATGAGCAAGGGCGAATTTAATTCTGTCGCCCAAGTGAATGGCGGTCTTGACAATATGATTAACTGGGATGGCAAAGATAAGGATTTGCTGGCACTTATAAAGTACATAGCAGATGAGGACAAGCTGGATAAAGTGCTTGAAAATCCGCAGGTGATTAAGACACCGGTGGTCAGAAACGGCAGGCAGTCAACAATCGGGTACCGGCCGGATGTATGGAAGACATGGAAATAACACTAAAGGAAATGAAAGGCAGGAAATTATATATGTATTATGTACCGGATGGCACAGAGCAGTGCGGTTATTATGAGTGTAAGGAGTGTGGAAGCAGGTTTCTGGATTTAAAAATTGCACCAACATTGGTGTGTCCATACTGTGGAGAAGAGGCAGATATGGAGATAGGACCTGATGAGGAGATGCCAAAAGTTGTAGAATCTGCGAAGCTTATTCAGATGGTTAGAGGCGTTGAAGAGGTAGAGAAGATGGATAAGCTGTTATCGCTTGCGGTGACAGGTGGCGATTTTAACTGGATATAAGAATGCAGATATTTGTAGATGCAGATGTAAAGTAGCTGCCGGCGGATGTGACATTGATTGAGAAGATTGGAGAGGCACTATATGAAACCAAGGACAGCAAAGAGTATGGAGCTATATGATATATTGCTTAGGCGCGGGTATCCGGAGCCGTTTTGCGATGAGATAACGAAAAATCTAAATACCGACTGGACAGCTCAAAGGATGATAGGATATCTGTCACACTATAAAAAGCTTCCCATGGAAGAAATCGCTGATGAGATGCTTGCGATACTCAGCGACCGCAACCGCATAATGCAAAAGCATGAGCTTGAGGAGACGAATGCAAGATGGAATGAATACTTAAACAGATAAAGTCAGGAGGATTCACATGAGAGTACTGAATATCGAAGATGATACATTTAAACACAATGATATTTGCAAAGCCCTGTCAGGATGTGGGATTAAAGAAGTCGAATGGTCCAATAATCTCGCGGATGGGTGGAAACAGATTAAAAACTCAATAGATAGTAATAATCCGTATGATCTGATAATTACTGATATGTATTATCCAAACGAGCCGGGTGGCAGAGAGGAACAATCAGGAGATGTTCTGATTGACAGAGTGATTAAGAACAAAATCACAATACCTGTAATTCTCTGCTCCAGCGTGAATCTCAAATACCCGGAAATATATGGTTGTGTTTATTATAGCAGGGAAAGAAACTGGGAGGCAGATATGCAGAAGCTTGTAAATAGTCTTGTGGCAGGATGATACTAATAAATCTCAAGCTTCTGATCAACCAGTGATTCACCTTCATATACAAGCTTAAGTGTGAAGAAATTTTCTTCATTTTCAAGCAGGAGCTTTAAGAAGATAGCGTCGCCTTCCCAGGTAGGAAGTGTGGGCACGATAGTTTTATCCACCCATTTGAGGTCACCTTCGTTGCATGTTATAAGCTTGCCGGAAAATTCATCAGCGGTGAAAAGACACATCAATTCAGGCTCCTGTTTATCACTTATAAAAGTTATGAGTGCGCGGAAACGGTATGATGTGAGTGTGAGCCCTGTTTCCTCTTTGACTTCGCGGAGCAAGCATTCTTCGGGTGATTCACCATTCTCGGCGTGACCGCCAACACCAATCCATTTTCCTTCATTTATATCATTTTCTTTCTTAATACGATGAAGCATGAGATATTGTCCATCGTGTTCTATGTAGCATAGAGTAGTTATTTTCATGATGTACCTCCGTCAGATGATTATAACATAAAATGTGCGGGGGAAGACAGGAAAAATATTTATCTGCATAGCAGCCTAAATTTTTCGTTAAAATTTATAATAAGCTTATTTATTCCCGAATAAATTGCAGACACCCCCTGTAAAGTAGTATAATAACAACAATTAATACAGCTAATTGCACAAACAGGAATTGGCAATAAGCATGAAAAGAGGTTTACACTATGGACGTTAGAAAAATGAGAAACGAATTACTAGGAAAGCGCCTTGTGGCTGCGCTTGAGTCGCGCAACATGGAGGCATATTATGTAGAGACAAAGGAGGATGCTGTTAAGAAGGCACTGGAGCTGATTCCAAAGGGAAGCTCAATCAATATGGGCGGTGCCACATCGGTGAAGGAGTGTGGTCTGTATGAGGCACTCTCAAACGGAGAATATCAGTTTTATGACAGGGACAAGGTGTCTACGCAGGAGGAGAAGCAGGAGATAGCGTTAAAGGCATTTACATCGGATTATTTCCTTGGAAGTGTCAATGCGATGAGCGAGGATGGCGTATTTATCAATATTGACGGAAATGCAAACCGCGTAGCGGCATATGCTTACGGACCAAAACATGTGCTTCTTATAGTAGGCATGAACAAGGTCGTAAAGACTGAGGCAGACGCTATGAGCCGTGCGAGAAATGAGGCAGCGCCTATCAACGCACAGCGCTTTGGTATCGACACACCATGCTCTAAGAACGGTACCTGCTTTGACTGCAAGAGCCCACAGTGTATCTGCTGTCAGATTCTGACCACACGTTTTTCAAGGGTGAAGGGACGTTTCCAGATTATTCTTGTGGATGAGAATCTGGGCTTTTAGTAACTGTTCAGTACAGAAATATGCGGTACCGCATATTTCGTAAGAAAACGTATATTATGTAGGAGCAAGCGCCCATCAGCGCAGCTGATTCTTATGCGCTTGCGGCTCGCAACTGTGAAGGTACTGAACAGTTACGACTTTTAATATATTGACCCTCATATCATTTTTATGCATTATACAGAAACGAAACATACGGTCAGGAAATACACGGACAGGAAACATATGGACAAGAAACATACGAAAAGGAAATATACGAAATGGGATATTTAATTAGTGAGACAACAAAAGAGGAACGCGAGGCAATTGTGGCTGAGTCGCTTGGCAATATCGAGGCCACCTGCGATGGCTGCATGTCGGGGCTTGCCGAGATGTATCAGGACTATATTGACGGAAAGAAGGAGCTTCGGGAGATAAATATGGAGTTCAATGCCAGGTATGTGCACGGAGAGGATATGCCGGGGCGAAGCGGCTGTGGATATAAGTAATGTGAAGCGGTTTGGGATAATTACCGAAGCTTAATGATATAAGGGAGACGCAGATGATTTCATGCAGGGATGTTAACAATTTACAAATGGACGGAATGGAGCTTGTGGCGGGAGCAGCAGGGCTTGACCGGATTGTGTCATGGACGTATCTGGTGCAGACAAAGCCTTATAAGGATCATATGAATCCGGGCAACTTTGCGCTGCTTGTGGTAGATTACAAGAGATTTTCCATGGACGAAGCATATGATGCCATGGTTGAGCTGAATGAGCTGGGAATATCTGGCTTTGCGATTTCGGTTGTGGAGGACAGGGAAGAGGCACCACAGAGGATGAAGGATAAGGCTGATGAACTCAAGCTGCCGTTGTTTTATATCCGGTGGGAGGGAGCTACTTTTGTAGATATTGCGCAGAGCATCGGAGAGCTGCTTTTAGAGACCAGTGTGGATAATAAAAGGACAGGGGACTACCTGTACAATCTGCTTTTTGGATATGAGGTAAATGATAAGTATATCGAGAAGATTTCTGCACAGTTTGGTCTGACCTTTGACCGGCCGTACAGAGTGGGAATCATCGTGATAGACCGCAAATACGGAGTGAATCTGGAGCAGGACGAGCACACATATACATACTATACCGACTGCCTGAACCGCGAGGTTATCCATATGAAGAAAACGCCTATGTATATGAGGTTTTTAAACAAATTTGTTCTTCTTTTTGAGGAGACAAAGGATATGGAGACAGAGCATCAGATTGAAAGGATACTTGGGGACTTAGACAGTCGTGCACCATTTGCAGGGTTCATTCACAGCACATGCATACTCGGTGCTGCATACAGGAAGCCTGCGGATTTTGGCAAGAGCTATCAGGAGGCGAAAAATCTCATCCCCAAAAAGGATATTTTACCCAATCCGACCAACAAGAAGGTAATCAGTGCCAGCTCCATGGGCATATACAAGTATATGTTCAACAGTGGCAATCAGCAGGAAATCATGGATTATTGCAACGAGAAGCTAAAGCGGCTTGAGATGTATGACAATGCAAACGGCTCGTTTCTCATAGATACGCTGCTCAATTATTATATGTGTGGCTTTAATGTCGGAAAAACGGCACAGATGATGTACGTTCATCGTAATTCCCTGCAATACCGTCTGAAAAAGATAGAGGAAATACTGGAAATCAGCCTTGATGACTCGATGGAATATCTGGATGTAGTTAATTGTATTCTTGTAAAAAGGCTTATGTTTAATTAGTTACTGTAAAAATGCACAAACAAATTGTGCAAAATTAACATTGCAAAGCTGCTTCATTAAGTTTATTATACGAACTAAGCAAAGGCGCTGGAGAAAAACTCCGGCGCCTTTTCGTATTTCAATAATCAAGGAGGAAAAGCTTATGATGAAGAGAAGTAAGAGATTTGCAGCATTGATATTGACAGGTGTAATGGCAGTGACAACATTGTTTGGATGTGGTTCGTCATCAGGAGGAGCTGCCTCAGATAGCTCAGCGGCAGACAGCTCATCAAAGAAGGTTTTAAAGGTTGGTATGGAATGTGCATATGCTCCATTCAACTGGACACAGGATACAGATACCACACCGGACGGCAGCAAGGCGGTCAAGATAGCAGGCTCTGATTACTATGCATACGGCTATGATGTAGCAGTGGCACAGAAGCTTGCAGATCAGATGGGAATGGACCTTGAGGTACATAAGGTTGAGTGGTCATCAATCGGTATCTCACTCGATGCAGGAGATTATGACTGTATCATCGCCGGTATGGGCAAGACAAAGGAAAGAGAAGCGTCATACGCGTTCACAGAGCCTTATTACTATAGAAACAACTGTATTGTTGTTAAGAAGGGCGGCAAGTATTCAAATGTAAAGGGTCTTTCAGATCTCGCAGATACAGGCTGCAAAGTAACGACACAGCTTGGAACAGGCTGGATTCCACTTTTAGACCAGATAAAGGGTGCTGAGCAGTCAGGAAACTTTGAGACTACATCAGAGTGCTTCCTCGCAATATCAAACGGCAGTGCAGATGTATGTGTAATCGATGTTCCGACAGCAGAGTCAGCAGCACTTACAAATGATGATTTACAGATTATCGAGCTGGATGAGAATGATACATTCACAGGTGATGATGAAATGGTAAATGTATGTATCGCAACAAGAAAGGATGATACAGCACTCAGAGATAAAATCCAGGATGCTATGAATGCAATCGGCTGGAATGACAAGGCAAAGATGGATGAGCTGATGGATCAGGTTCTGACACAGCAGCCGGCAGCCAACTAGTTGTTAGAGATTTATCTGATTCACGAAAAGATGAAGGACTGTGGGATGATGTTATATCGCATCATCCCACAATAGTCTGATAAGCCGGCGTAAGCTGGGGATTAGAGAGATAAAAGTGAGGTAGCAGTATGATGATAAGTAATCCAAGTAATTCGTTAGAATGGATGGTATTTCTGGCGCAGAAATATTCAAGCATGTTTATCAAAGGAACCTGGCTTACGCTGTACATATCGGTAGTTGGTACATTGCTTGGCTTCGTATTGGGATATATCGTAGGCATAGTAAATGATGTAAAGCTTAACGATGGCGACAACATCGTAAAAAAGGTCCTTATCCGTATAGTAAAGGTGATATTTACAGTTTATGTTGAAGTATTCAGGGACACACCAATGATAGTTCAGGCGATGATCGTGTACTATGGAATACGTCAGATGGGCTATGAAAACCTGACACCTGTATTTGCAGGTATTCTCGTAACTGTATTAAATACAGGTGCCTACATGGGAGAGACAGTCAGAGCAGGAATCGGTTCAATAGATATGGGACAGCGCGAGGGCGCATGGGCCATGGGAATGTCACCGTTTAAGACAATGCTCTATGTAGTTTTGCCGCAGGCATTCAAGAATATCATTCCTGAGATGGCAAATACATTCCTTTTAAATCTGAAGATGACATCAGTGCTCAATGTTATCGCTGTGCAGGAGCTTTTCATGGCTGCCAAGACAGTCGGTGGAAACTACTACAAGTACTTTGAGTCATATCTGGTCATCGCGGTAATTTATTTTGTACTTTGCTTTGTATTTGATAAGCTCTTCAAGCTGATTGAAAAGAAGCTGCAGGGCAAGATGGACTATGCACTCGCAGTTGAGTACATGGACAATGAATAGGAGGCACAATATGAGTGAGACAGTAATTTCAATTAAGGATTTAAGCAAATCATTTGGTGATCATGAGGTACTTAGAAAGATTGATATTGATGTGCATTCCGGCGAGGTCATCTGTATTGTGGGCTCCTCAGGTTCGGGAAAATCAACACTGCTTAGGTGCATCAACAAGCTTGAGAAACAGACCTCAGGAAAGATTTTATATCACGATAAAGAGGTCAGAAATGTACAAAAGGATATCAATGATTACCGTTCAAAGGTGGGAATGGTGTTCCAGTCCTTCAATTTGTTCAACAATATGACAGTGCTCCAGAACTGTATGCTTTGTACAAGAAGGGTGCTTCATCTGCCAAAGCAGGAGGCCTTTGACAGGGCAATCACGCATCTGAAGGCAGTCGGCATGGCTCCTTATATCAATGCAAAGCCATCGCAGCTCTCAGGAGGACAGAAGCAGCGAGTTGCCATTGCCAGGTCGCTTTGTATGAACCCGGAGGTGCTTTTATTTGATGAGCCGACCTCGGCGCTTGACCCTGAGATGGTCGGAGAGGTGCTAAATGTCATGAAGGACCTTGCAAGAACCGGACTTACGATGATAATCGTTACACATGAGATGGCATTTGCCAGAGATGTTTCTACAAGAACTATTTTCATGGACTCAGGATATGTGGCAGAGGATGCAGCACCGTCAGAGCTGTTTACAAATCCTAAGAATCCAAGAACAAGAGAATTCTTAAGCAGATATCTGGCTGGCTAGATATGGTTGGCATTCAGAAGGAGGAAATGATAAATGGATAATTTTGTAGTAACCTTTGCCAGAGGATTTGGAACAGGCGGAAAAGCAATAGCATCACAGCTGGCAAAAGAGCTTGGAATACACTGTTATGAGAACCGTATTCTGACTCTTGCAAGCCAGCTGAGCGGACTTGACGAGAATGTGTTTCAGGAGGTAAATGAGAAGCTGCGTGAAGAGGGCGGATTTACGAGCTTTTTGCGAGGGCTTCCAAGAGCAAATGGATATATATCAAGAAATGAGAAGTTCAAATCAGATGACAGGCTCTTTGAGTATCAGAGCCAGATTATCAACGAGCTTGCAGACAAGGAATCCTGCGTCATAGTAGGAAAATGTGCCGACTATGTATTAAAGAACCGCCCCAATGTGGTGAGCATATACATTGAGGCACCGCGTGCATTCTGTGTGGAGCGTACCATAGCCAATATGGGTGTGACACCGGAGGTGGCAAATGCCACGATTGAGAGAACAGATAAGTTCAGGGCAGACTATTACAAGTACTATACACACGGAAACTACTGGACCAATCCGGTGAACTACGACCTGACACTAAACAGTGACCGTGTCGGTGTGGAAAACTGTGTGAAGACGATAGAGCAGTATCTGATCATAAAGGGCTTTATCAAGGCTGATATGATTAAACCGGCGGGAGAGCTCATATAAAAAGTATATAACAAAAAATTGCAGCTCGTGTATTGAGCTGCAAATTTTTTTATTATATAGATATGTCTATCCAAGCAAAGCCTTATCAGAAGCAAATTCCTCGCCGGAAACCTCCTCAAACTTCATGAGCAGATCCTCCACAGTGAGGTTTTTCTTTTCCTCGCCTGAGATATTAAGGACAACCTGTCCGTTATTCATCATGATGAGTCTGTTGCCGTGAGCGATGGCATCACGCATGTTGTGTGTGACCATCATGGCTGTCAGGCTGTTCTCCTTGATGATTTTGTCTGTGAGAGCGAGCACCTTTGAGGCTGTCTTTGGGTCGAGAGCTGCGGTGTGCTCATCCAAAAGCAGCACCTTCGGCTTCTGGAGTGAAGCCATGAGCAGTGTAACAGCCTGACGCTGTCCACCTGAGAGCAGACCAACCTTTGAGGTCATTCGATCCTCGAGTCCCAGGTCAAGCTCCTTTAAAAGTTCGTGGAAATGCTCCTTTTCAGCCTTTGTGATACCCCAGCCAAGACCACGGCGCTTTCCGCGGCGCGCTGCAAGTGCGAGGTTTTCATCAATCTGCATGGTTGCGGTAGTTCCTGTCATTGGATCCTGGAACACACGTCCCAGAAATGATGCACGCTTGAACTCAGGAAGTCCTGTGACATCCACTCCATCGATGAGAATTGAACCATCGTCTACAGGCCATGTGCCTGCAACGGCATTGAGCATGGTCGATTTTCCGGCACCGTTTCCACCGATAACAGTGACGAAATCGCCCTTCTCAAGCTTTAAGTTTACACCATTAAGGGCATGCTTTTCATTGATTGTGCCCGGATTGAAGGTTTTATGTACGTTTCTAATCTCTAGCATTTATTTGCCCTCCTTTGCGTTAAGTGCTGCGGCAGAGCGTTTGCCGGCCTTTTTGAATGAGGCCTTGCTCTTGCCCTTCAGGTAAGGCACCGCAAGGAAAATTGCCACGATGATTGCAGTGAAGAGCTTTAAGTCATCACTTGGCATCTGCAGCCACAGAACAATTCCGATTACAATGTAGTAAACAATTCCACCAAATATGACAAAGATAAGTTTTCCCATGAAATTCATGTGCTTTCCGAGGATTGCATCGCCGAGCACCTCACCGATGATAACGGCGGCAAGACCGATGACGATTCCACCACGGCCCATGTTTACATCGGAAAAGCCTGAGTACTGTGAAAGCAGGCCGCCTGAGAGCGCTACAATTGCATTTGAAAGCGCAAGACCGATGAGCTTCATGTTGTCAATGTTGATACCCTGAGCCTTGCTCATTGCAGGGTTGCAGCCAGTGGCACGGATAGCAGAGCCCTGCTCTGTTCCGAAATACCAGTAAAGCACCGCGATAATTACAACCGAGAAAATCACACCGACAATTATCGCATGTGTCAGGTTACGTGATGAAAGCACCAGATTATATTTATCTGCGCTAAGTGCCTGGTTGGCGTGGCGCTGCATGATATTTAAGTTGATAGAGTAGAGAGCTATCTGTGTAAGGATTCCTGCCAGAATCGGAGGAATGCCAAGCTTTGTATGTAAGAGACCTGTGCAGAGTCCTGCGAGCAGACCGGCAATACATGCGCAAAGCAGTGAAACCCAGATATTGTAGCCGTTAATCGTCATCATAACGGTTACGGCACCACCTGTTGCAAATGAGCCATCAACCGTCAGATCTGCGAAGTCCAGCAGTCTGAAGGTGATGTAAACACCGAGTGCCATGATGCCCCATATCAGACCCTGGGCTATATTGCCCGGAAGGGCATTGGTGAATGCAACCGGATTTAAGGTTGCAAAATAATTCATTAGAATCATTTTATTAAATACCTCCATAGTGCAGCTGTTTATTCAGCTGAGATTTCCTCATAGCCGTCCGGAACTGTAATTCCAAGCTCCTTGGCGCGGTCCGGAAGGTACTCCTTAGTGAACTTAGGAGCGCTCTTAACCTCCATAGTTTTGATGTCTGTACCATTTACAAGAATATCGTAAGCCATCTCACCTGTTGTGTATCCAAGGTCATAGTAGCTGATAGAAAGTGTTGCCACGCCACAGCCCTTAGCGATTCCTTCCTCGCCAGCGAAGATAGGTTTCTTAGCCTGTGAAGCTACATTGTTGATAGCCTCTGTACATGAAGCAGCAGTGTTGTCAGTTGGGATGTAGATTGCATCAGATGCATCACATGCGCTCTGTGTTACTGCAGCAACATCATTTGAATCAGAGAAGGTGTACTCTTTTACAGTGTATCCCTCGTCCTCAAGGTATTTGGTAATAGTTGTTGACTGGTAGATACTGTTTGGCTCAGATGAGCAGTAGATGATACCGATGTTCTTTGCATCCGGGAAGAGCTCCTTGATGCATTTAGCCTGCTCATCGAGTGGAGCGAGGTCTGTTGTACCTGAAATATTCTTTCCTGTAGTGCCTGACCAGTCTGACATATCAAGAGCTGTAGCGTAGTCTGTGATAGATGTTCCGAGAATCGGAATAGAGTCTGTAGCTGCTGAAGCGGCCTGAAGAGCTGCTGTAGCATTTCCAAGGATAAGGTCATAGTCGTTGGTGACGAACTTGGTGCAGATTGTAGAGCATGTAGAAGCATCTCCTGCGGCATTCTGCTCGTCAAATGAGACATCGTCTCCGAGCTTGTCCTTTAATGCATCCTCAAAGCCCTTTGTAGCGGCATCGAGAGCCTCGTGCTGTACGAGCTGGCAGATACCTACCTGATATTTGGCATCTGAGTTCTTACCTGACTGTGTGCCACCGTTTGCTGAACCGGAATCTCCGCATCCGGCAAGTCCAAGAACCATTGTTCCGGCAAGAACAAGTGAAGCTAAAATTTTAGATCTCTTTTTCATGATAATTCCTCCTTTTATCAGCGCTTTAAAGCGTTGATGTATCAATTAGGTAAATTATATTCACTTATTAATGAGAAGTCAAGAGAAGATGAGGAAAAAGTAGGGTTTAATATATATAAATGATGGATAATAGGCTATAATTGAAAATAAACATAGCATCAACAAAACAGTAAAGGAAGAAAACACTTTGATAAATATAGCGATATGTGACGATGATTTAGTCTTTGCGTCAAAAATGGAAGCAATATCTTAAAAAGTGGAGCTTATGGTCTCCATTTGTTTCGCTGTGGTTAGGGAGCTGTTTTGTGGATTTCAGCGGTTTCAGCTACTTTTTTGGAGAATTTTCCGGCTGTTTCGCTGGGATTGGGGAGCTGTTTTGTGGATTTCAGCGGTTTCAGCTACTTTTTTGGGGATTTTTCCGGCTATTTCGCTGTGGTTAGGGGAGCTGTTTTAGAAATTTCAGCGGTTTCAGCTACTTTTTTCCAGAATTTTTCCAGTTTTTGGACTGGATTGGGGAGCTGTTTTAGAAGTTTTATGGATTACAGCTACCCAAGGCCTGTCAGCTATCAACATATGGCTATTGTACACTATGCTAATTTAGTGTGGGGATATTATGCTAAAGAATAAAAATGATGGTTCATACTGGATTTGTGGAGAGGGTGTTGGCACAGAACAAAAAACTGTTTCGGGAGAAACAGAGTATACCGTTACATGTAGCAGTAAATTTGTGCCATATGAATTTCCTGCAAATGAATTTTCAAAATAAAATATGGCTGAAAGTAAAAATCCCCGGTAGTAACTACCGGGGATTCTCTGTCTATTCAGCTACAACCTTGGCAAATTTCTTTTTACCACGTCTGATAATGAGACCATCGCCCTTGAAATCGTCGAGAGTGTATTTTGTAGAGATATCAGTTACTTTCTCATCTGCAACGGAAACACCGCCCTGCTGGATATTTCTGCGGCCGTCTCCTCTTGAATCGCAAAGTCCTGCTTTTACGAGAACAGAGATGATATCAAGCTCTCCGTCAGGGAAGTCCTCTGCTGTAACGGTAACTGTAGGCATATTTGCATTGTTGGCTCCGCCTGCGAAAAGTGCATGGCTTGCCTCTTTAGCCTTTGCGGCTTCCTCTTCACCATGAACAAGCTTTGTAAGCTCGAATGCCAGGATTTCCTTAGCTTCATTGAGTTGTGCGCCCTCCCAGCTTTCCATCTTGTCAATTTCCTCGAGAGGAAGGAAGGTGAGCATTCTGATACATTTAAGAACATCGGCATCAGAAACGTTTCTCCAGTACTGGAAGAACTCGAAAGGTGTTGTCTTGTTAGGATCAAGCCATACTGCACCTGATTGTGTCTTGCCCATCTTCTTGCCCTCAGAGTTTAGGAGCAGATTGATTGTCATAGCGTATGCGTCTTTTCCAAGCTTACGTCTGATGAGCTCTGTTCCACCGAGCATGTTGCTCCACTGGTCATCTCCACCGAACTCCATGTTGCAGCCGTATTTCTGGAAAAGTGTGTAGAAATCGTAGCTCTGCATGATCATGTAGTTAAACTCAAGGAAGGAAAGACCCTTTTCCATACGCTGCTTGTAGCACTCAGCTGTAAGCATACGGTTTACTGAGAAATGAGCACCAACCTCGCGGAGCACGTCAACGTAGTTTAAGTCCATCAGCCAGTCAGCGTTGTTTACCATGATAGCCTTGCCCTCGCCAAAGTCGATGAAGCGGCTCATCTGTTTCTTGAAGCACTCTACGTTGTGGTTGATAGTCTCTGTTGTCATCATCTGGCGCATATCTGTACGTCCTGATGGATCTCCAATCTGTGCTGTACCTCCACCGATAAGCACGATAGGCTTGTTTCCGGCCATCTGAAGTCTCTTCATAAGGCAAAGAGCCATGAAATGTCCAACGTGAAGGCTGTCTGCTGTAGGATCAAAGCCGATGTAGAAGGTAGCCTTTCCGTTGTTTATAAGCTCTTTGATTTCTTTTTCGTCTGTTACCTGCGCGATAAGGCCGCGGGCAACTAATTCGTCATAAATTGTCATGATTTTCCTCCTGATAGATTGAATTTGTATTCTGAACAATAAAATATCCCCCTCATCCATTTAAGGACGAGGGGGATTTCTCGCGTTACCACCTTAATTTGCATCCTGCTCGCACAGGAATGCCTCCGTGAGTTGTCACACATTATTCGACATATATTATATAGTGAAAATAGCCGATTCTGCTAACACTCCGGCACTATAACGTGTGCCAATACGTTGCGGCTTATTAATCGAACCGGAGATATTTAACAATCCGGTATGACGTTCGGTGCAAAGCTCCGGGATGTATTCCAGATCTGTTTCCTTGCGCCTCTCACCTGCCGGCAGCTCTCTGTAAGTATTGCAGAAATGTACTTGTTCCCATCAAAGCCTGTTGAAATGTAATTGTGCTTCAATTGACGATATTATAGCTGTTTAAGAAGGGGTTTGTCAAGGGTGCAAAAAGCGGTGTATGAAAAGTATGAAAAGCTTTTTAATTATTGCACTCTGACCTGTGGTGATGTATACTTTGAATAACAAACAAACTTTGGTTATGAAAGGAAGAAAAAATGAGCATATATTATATTATTATGAGTATGATTGACGGCTTTGAGGCGTTTATCAATCTGGCAGTTATGGTACTGACAATTATTGCATCATGGATTATGTATGCAAAGGCAGGAGAGCCCGGCTGGGCGGCTATTGTACCGTTTTACAGCTCATACGTCAGATTTAAGATTGCAGGGAAAAAGAAGCTGTTCTGGGGATATCTTGTGGCTACTATCGGAATTATAGTGGGATGTATTATATTGATGTATGAGATTATTGCATCAGGACTTTCTGTTATGACATCCGATTATATGGGATCGTATTATGATTCTACCTATGGATATGGTGTAAGCAGTATCGGAAATCACATGGGCATGCTGATATTTGCGGTTATCCTGATTATTGCAGCAATGATTGTGGCATTGGTTATGAGTATCCTCTGCTGTGTCGGACTGTCACATGCGTTTGGCAAGGGAGCAGGATTTGCCTGTGGACTTATATTCCTCAATGTGATTTTTGTCTGTATTATTGCCTTCAACAAAAAAATTGTTTATGTGGGAGATGGATACAATAGTAATAATAACTACTATAATCCATACGGTTCAAACGGATACGGTCAGCAGTATGGTCAGAACATGTACGGAAACGGAACAAATCAGCAGTACGGTCAGAACATGTACGGAAACGGAGCAAATCAGCAGTACGGCCAGAACATGTACGGAAACGGAGCAAACCAGCAGTACGGCCAGAACATGTACGGAAACGGCACAGCGCAAGGAGGAGATGCTCAAAATTCCTACGGTACATCAGAACAGCAGCCATGGAATGATGAGTATAACAACAAAGATTACGAATAAATAATAAGAATAAAGCGCATGAATAAAAGCTATAAATAAATGTTATAGTACAAATTTGTATCATTCTCTTGACATATAGAGTCAGAGGGCTATAATACAAAACAAGATTTAAATAAATATGTTCACCAAAATTCGTTGATGAGAACAAGGTCCGATTTGTATTTATTTTCAGAGAGCCTGTGGGCGGTGCGAACAGGCAATGATCAGATTGGAATATCCTCTCTAAGAAGCGGGCTGAAAGCATTAAGTGTGTCTGTAAACCTCGCCGGTGTCCACCGTTATATGGAAAGCATATGCTGGTATGCAGAGTGTCACAGTAATACACTGTGGAATCAGGGTGGTAACGCGGATTATTTCGTCCCTTTTCAGATTATGTCAATCTGGAAAGGGATTTTTTAATTCCATAAAAGAGTTTTAGTGAGCAGAAAAATGTTAAGGAGGCTTACAATGAAAGCATTACAAAAAGTAAGTAAATTTTTATCAGACTACACATCGATAGTTGTCATAGCAATCGCCGTAGTCACATTTCTGGTTCCGAATTTGATGGCCTGGGTAAATCAGATGCTGTTTGTGGATCCGGTATCCAACAAGTTCACATGTCAGTCAATCATTATCGGAATCATCATGTTTAGTATGGGACTTACACTTACGACACAGGATTTCAAGATACTTGCACAGAGACCATTTGATATATGTGTAGGTGCAATCGCACAGTATCTTATCATGCCGTTTCTCGCATTTGGTATCTCAAAGGCATTGAATCTGCCTGACGGAATCGCACTTGGACTTATCCTCGTAGGCTGCTGTCCTGGTGGTGTTTCTTCAAACATTATGTCATACCTCTGCGGTGGTGATGTGGCATTCTCAGTTGGAATGACAACAGTTTCCACATTGCTCTCACCATTTATGACACCGCTTCTGGTATCATTGCTTGCAAGCGGAACACATGTCTCAATCAAGGCACTTCCGATGTTTGTGTCAATCATTGAGACTGTAATCTTTCCTGTAGCGGTTGGATTTTTACTCAACTACCTGCTTGGAAAGAAAAAGGCATTTGCCGAGGCTCAGAAGGTCATGCCGGGTATTGCGGTGCTTGGTCTGGCATTCGTTGTAGGTGGTGTTGTATCATCACAGGGCTCAAAGTTCTTTACATCAGGAGTAGTAATTTTTGCGGCAGTTCTGTTACATAACGGACTTGGATATCTGCTCGGATACGGTGCAGGAAAGCTGGTAGGCATGAACACAGCCAAGAAGAGAACCATCTCTATCGAGGTTGGTATGCAGAATGCAGGTCTTGCCACAAACCTTGCCACCACTACAGCACAGTTTGCTTCAACACCTGAATCAGCCATCATCTGTGCAGTGTCATGTACATGGCATTCAATCTCAGGCACACTGCTTGCCGGAGCCTTTGCATTAAAGGACAAAATGGCTGCTAAAAAGGCAGAAGAAGCCGCTGAGACAAAGACAGCATAAAGAGAATGAATACCTATTATAACCGATTGGTAAATTAAACAAAAATAATAGAAATTAAAAATAAATTATGTATAAAATATTTATTGAAATTTGTTAAAAAAAGAGTAAACATAATATACAAATAAAATTAAGATAAACAAAAGAAAGAGGTAATAATATGAGTGGAATCTTAATGATGGTAATAGCCATTGTTGTGCTCGGTGGAGCATACTTATTATATGGCCGTTATCTGCAAAACAAATGGGGCATTGATCCAAATGCCAAGACTCCTGCCTACGAGATGGAGGACGGAGTGGACTATGTACCGGCCGATACCAATGTAGTATTCGGACATCAGTTTGCATCTATAGCAGGTGCAGGCCCAATCAACGGACCAATTCAGGCAGCTATTTTCGGATGGCTTCCGGTTCTGCTTTGGATATTAATTGGTGGTGTATTCTTTGGAGCTGTTCAGGATTTTGCATCTATGTACGCTTCAGTTAAGAACAAGGGTCGTACAATCGGTTACATCATCGAGGAGTACATCGGTAAATTAGGAAAGAAATTATTCCTGTTATTCTGCTGGCTGTTCTGTATACTTGTTGTTGCAGCCTTCGCAGATGTCGTAGCCGGAACCTTCAATGGTTTTGCTGCTGATAAAGCAGGTGAGGTTACAAAGGTTGTAGCCAACGGAGCAGTTGCAACTACATCAATGCTTTTCATCATAGAAGCAGTTGCACTTGGTTTCTTCCTTAAATACTCTAAGTTCAACAAATGGATTAACACACTTGTTGCAATCGCATTACTTATAGTAGCTATAGCACTGGGACTCAATTTCCCAATGTATTTAAACCTTGGTGTATGGCACATAATTATATTTGTATATATACTTATAGCCAGTGTTACACCTGTATGGGCACTGCTTCAGCCACGTGATTACCTTAACAGCTACCTGTTAATCTTCATGATCGTAGGTGCGGTAATCGGTGTATTTGTTGCAAATCCTGCTTGTAACCTTGATGCTTTCACAGCATTTGCAATCCCTGATGCAAACGGAAACCCACAGTATCTGTTCCCAATCTTATTTGTAACAATCGCCTGTGGTGCAGTTTCAGGTTTCCATTCACTTGTATCATCAGGTACTGCTTCTAAGCAGATAAAGAATGAGAAGAACATGCTTCCTGTTTCATTCGGCGCCATGCTTATGGAGAGTATGCTTGCAATCCTTGCACTTATCGCAGTAGCATCATTCAGTAAGGGAGAGGCAGCAGCTCAGGGACTTACAACACAGCCACAGATTTTCGCAGGAGCTATCGCAAACTTCCTGTCAGTAATCGGTTTACCACACTCACTTGTGTTCACACTGATTAACCTTGCTGTATCAGCCTTCGCTCTGACATCACTTGATTCAGTAGCCAGAGTCGGACGTCTGTCATTCCAGGAGTTTTGGCTTGATTCAGACACAGATGATGACAATATGAGTCCATTTGTCAAGCTGATGACAAACAAATACTTTGCAACAATCATCACACTGGTACTTGCATTCCTGCTTACAAAGGTAGGCTATGCAGAGATATGGCCACTGTTTGGTTCAGCTAACCAGCTCTTATCAGTACTTGCACTTGTTGCCTGCGCAGTATTCTTAAAGAAGACAAAGCGTCAGGGCTGCATGCTTTGGATTCCAATGGTATTCATGATGGCAGTTACATTTACTGCACTTGGCATGACAATCTACAAGCTTACAAAGGCATTATTCTCTGTAGGACTTGACCTTGGAAATTCATTACAGCTTATATTCGCAGTATTACTGCTCATCCTTGGTGTGCTTGTTGCAATTCAGGGTGTGAAGAAGCTCTGTGAGAAATCAGAAAGCAAGAAAGCTGCAGCTTAATCTTTTAGACAGAAGTTGTTGCAATTATTAATAGAAGTCAGAAGTCTCAGAATCCGCTAATAAGCGGGTTCTGAGACTTCTGAGTTTATGTGAGTATGATGAATAAAAGAAGTAAAATATAATGGGAGCCTGATATCAGGCTCCCAATTCTCTGTCCTTTCCCATGAAAAATACTGCTAAAGATTCCGGACCAACATGGCTTCCGGTGCAGAAATCATAGGTGGTATTTATCACATCGCGCACCTTTATGCGCTTTTTAATCTGTTCAATTACATAGAGCGAATCCTCATATGCGTCTGCATGTGCGACTCCGATAATCTGATTTTCAGGGTCTGTAATGTTGTCGCATAACAGATTGACAAGCTCATTTAATACGGCTTTTCGGCCACGACATTTTCTGAACTGTACAATATATCCGTCCTTGCTGCCCCTTAGGATAGGCTTGATGCTTAGCATGTTGCCAACCAAAGCGGTGGTTCCGCTTAATCTGCCGGTTCTTGCAATATACTTTAAATTGCCAACGGTAAACACACCGTTTAATCTGGCAGGATAGGTCTCTATCGTGTCAGCCACCTCATCAAAGCTCATGCCCTTCTCACGCATTTCGCTGGCGTATATTGCGAGAAGTCCCTGTCCGAGGGAAGCATTTAATGAATCCACCAGGCGTATTTTTCTGCCGTTACTGCAATCATCAAGGACAGCATCGGCTGCGACACGGGCTGAGTTGTAGTTGCCGCTTATGTTTTTACTGAGGGAGAAATACAGGATATCCTTGTCAGCTTCAATGATTTCCCTGAAGGTATCCTCAAAGATTCCGCTGCTGATAAGTCCGGTCTTTACATCGGCACCTTCTCTTATCGCGTCATAGTATTCCTTACCCTTTGCTCGCTCCTGTTCCGGTGTGAGGTCAGGCTCAAAGCAGGTCATTTCCTTTCCGTTGACAAGGTTTACAAATGATAGCACCTTGATTTTATATTTTTTACATAGCTCTGCAGGAATGTTTGCCGCAGAGTCAACAATTATTTCAAACATATTTACCCTCGTATTTCTATAATAATGATATGATGGTCAAAAGGTATTCTGCCCCTTTAATCATAATAATTGGTTAACTGTAGTTATGCATCACATACATTGCAATTATATTCCATTAATATATGTGGTTGCAAAGAATAGTATATGTAGTTCTTAATACTATGTCAATGGTTTTTACTATGTTTAGTAAAAATTTAGAATATTTAGATAGAGTTATCAGGGATGTAGTGTTATAGTAGAAATAATAGATATATAGATTCAATGAAACAGAGGAAAAATATGAGTGATATAAAATTAGGCTGTCACGTAGGCATGGCAGGAAAAGATATGTTTCTGGCATCAGCCAGGGAAGCAGCGTCATATGGCGCTAATGTGTTTATGCTCTACACCGGGGCACCACAGAACACGAGAAGAAAGGAAATCTTTGAGCTCAACATAGACGCAGGCTGGGAATATGCACATGAGCATGGGATAAATGAGATAGTGGTCCACGCGCCATACATCATAAATCTGGCAAACACCGTAAAGCCTGAGACGTACGAGCTGGCAGTGGAGTTTCTGGAAAAGGAGATAGTAAGGACCGCGGCAATGAAGAGCCGCATATTGGTGCTTCATCCGGGAAGTCATGTAAATGCCGGTGAGCAGGCTGGAATCGCACAGATTGTAAAGGGACTTAACACAGTGCTCAATCAGAATGATGACGATGTGTTTATCGCACTTGAGACGATGGCAGGAAAGGGCAGTGAAATAGGCCGTTCCTTTGAGGAGCTTAAGGCAATCTATGATGGAGTGGACAGGAAGGAAAGGCTGCGTGTCTGCTTTGATACATGCCATGTAAATGATGCAGGATACGATATTGTGAACCATTATGATGAGGTTTTTGCAGAGTTTGACAGGGTGATAGGGCTTGAGCAGATAGCGGTATTTCATGTGAATGACAGCTTAAATCCTCTCGGAGCACACAAGGACAGGCATGCAAATATAGGCAAGGGAACCATCGGCTATGATACACTGCACCGCCTGGTGCATGATGAGAACTTTGCAAATGTACCAAAGATTCTGGAAACACCATGGCTTTGTGAGGAGGGCTCTGCGAAGAAGACTATTCCTCCTTATAAAGAGGAAATTGAGTGGCTTCTTAAATAAGAAAGTGGCTAATAATGTATGGAGAGGTTTTGCATTACAGACAGTAAGATAATGGAGGCATAATAGATGAAGGAAAAAACCTACGAGGGAACTAAAAAAACACAGAATGGTTTAAAGAGAATGTTTTTTTCAGCGCTTGCGATATTATTGCAGGCAGTTTTCATGGTCTATATGCTTACAAGGCTAAATGAATATGCGGCAGCGATAAATACGACCACAAGCGTTCTGGCAATCATACTTGTGCTCGGACTGTACAATCGTGAGCAGACCGCATCCATGACTACACCATGGATTATACTGATACTGGCATTTCCGATAATGGGAGTGTCACTTTACCTGTTAGTCGGACTAAACGGCGCACCGAATAAGATGCGTGCACGGTTTGAAGAGGTGGATTCCATGCTTCTTCCATGTCTGCCTGAAAACGCAGACATACTATCCGATATGTATGAAAAGGTGCCACAGGCAGCGGGAATTTCAACATACCTGGCAAAAAATGCACTATATCCGGTATATCAGAACACTGATGTGACATATTATGATCAGGCATCAAAGGGACTAGAAGCGCAGCTTAGCGATTTATCAAAGGCCAGGAAATTTATTTTCATGGAGTATCACGCCATAGAGGACAAGGAATCGTGGCACCGTATCCAGAAGGTGCTTACGGAGCGCGTGCAGGCAGGAGTCGAGGTCAGGGTGTTTTATGATGATATGGGCTCAATCTTTTTCATAGACAGGGATTTCTCGGAAAAGATGGAGAAGCTTGGCATCAAATGCAGGGTGTTCAACCCGGTTGCACCTGCCTTTAACATGTTTTTAAACAATCGTGACCATAGAAAAATCACGGTAATTGATGGAAAAATCGCATATACCGGCGGTTATAATCTGGCAAATGAGTACTTCAACGTGACACACCCATACGGAATCTGGAAGGATACTGGAATCAGGCTTGAGGGAGATGCTGTCAAGTCGTTTACCATCGCATTTCTCGAGATGTGGAATGCATCAGAGCGCAAGGTGCCGCGCGAGGTGGATGTATCGCAATATCTGCTGCACTATGATTATGAGGCAAAACAGAGTGGATTTATCCAGCCATATGCAGACAGCCCTCTCGATAACGAGCAGGTGGGGGAGGATGTCTATATCAGTATGGCAAACAAGGCACAGCGTTATTGCTGGTTTATCACTCCTTACCTTATCATTACCGATGAGATGAGCCATGCGCTGGCACTTGCCGCCAAGCGTGGAGTTGACGTGCGCATCATCACGCCGGGCATACCTGATAAGAAACCAATATACAGCGTGACACGCTCCTTCTACAACCAGCTTGTGAAGCATGGTGTGAGAATTTTTGAGTGGACACCGGGCTTTTGCCATGCAAAGATGAGTGTGGCAGACGATATAATGGCAACCTGCGGTACCATAAATCTTGACTACAGAAGCCTTTATCACCATTTTGAAAATGGCTGTTTTATGGCGGATTGTGAAGTGGTGCATGAAATCAGGGATGATTTTATCAGGCTTTTCGCTGAGTCAGCGGAGGTGACGGAGAAGTACAGGACCGGAAGAAGTGCAAGACGAAGGCTGGGGCAGTCAATTATGAGGCTGTTTGCAGGGCTATTGTAGACTGAAAATAATGTGTATCAGGGAAGTGAGAGCATATGAGTGATTACGACAGCAAAATCATCAGAAAGCAGATAAGAGTGTACGGCTCTGTGCAGGGGGTAGGTTTCCGCTACAGAACAGAGCATGCGGCTGAAAGCGTTGGCGCAACAGGCTGGGTGAGAAATGACCCTGACGGCTCGGTATTTATGGAAATACAGGGCACAGAGGAGCAGATAGACAGGGTATTTGCAATGGTGAGTCAGGGTACTTATGTAAATATAGAGAAAATGGATGCCAAATCAATACCGGTGGTTGAGGATGAGCGGGGATTTCATACGAGAGAATCGCTTGGAGACTTCTGGGGACTATGGCACAGATAAACGGAGGCATCATATATGTTTTTTATGATGGGAATAACGGACGGCAGGAAGGACTTTGACTTCAATCAGGTCATTACCTGCGATAAATGTGGCAGGTATGGCAGGTATCAGGTGTATATGACATACATGGTGCTGTCACTGTTCTTCATTCCGTGTTTTAAATGGAACAGGCACTACTATGTGCAGACCACATGCTGTAATGCACTTTACGAGCTTGATCCGGAAATAGGACGCAGGATAGCAAGAGGCGAGGACGTGGAGATATTGCCACAGCATTTGCAGCGTGTAAACCCGCAGTATGGTTATGGCTTTGAAAATGGAAGTGGAAACACAACAAAAAGATGCAGCAATTGTGGATATACAACTACAGAGGACTTTGAATTCTGTCCCAAATGCGGCAGGAGGCTGTAATGTGTTTCACGTTCTAATGATAATATGCTTTTACGAATCGACTGCAATAAGGCAGAGGATGGAGCATAGAAAGAGTTTCACAAAATCGGTATTTGACGATTTGGTGGTAAAAATTATTCCTCTTCAACAAGTTTAACAAAATCATCTGGCAGAATTATCTTTGTTCCACCTGCCTGATAATCTTTTATATTTCTTGTGACAATATAATCCATATCTTTTCTGGATGCCACCTTTTCAACAACTGCATCCTCATAGTCACTGATTGCAGATGCAAGTGCATCCATGCAGTCATCCGCTGTAACCTCTAATATTCCAGTCAATGAATAAAGCTTTCCCATTATCATCTTTGCTGCTTCTATGTTATGCAAATGTTTCCTTATAAGATAATAGATGTCTGTTGCTGAACTTGCAGTAATGTACATTTCGATTGTATGATTTGCTGCCATAAGAAATATTTCTTCTGCACTTTTATTCCATGGCTCTCTTGAAGTCAGGGCATCTATTATCACATTTGTATCTGCAAGAATCCTCATCTATTTTGCACCAAGCCTTTCTTCTTTTGCTTCATTCAGGTCTGCATCCTTTGGTAAGATTCCAAACAGGGATTTTGCTACTTCTACTCTGTCCTGATGTGGATTTGTCAGTTTTGCCACTACCTTTCCATTCTTTGTGATAAAAACATCTTCTTTTGCAGATAATAATAAATATTTTCCAAGATTATTTTTCAATTCAGTTGCTGTAATTGACATATCACCACTTCCTTTCTTCGTACTATTATTATACTCATTTTGTACGATTTTATCAATGTATTTAGCTGGAAAATATTACTCGCCAAAAATGAATCGTGAAAATTTTAGATGAATTAAGGATGAATATGTGGTAGAATAACCCATATGGTAGCCTTGTTCAAGAGACTATTAAATTCTTTAGGTTAGAATCGATGATGGGGTAAACGAAAAAGCAGTTTTGGCATTCCAGTGAACTGCCTCTTCGTTTACACCATTTTCGATTTGACCTAATTGAACAAAGTGAGCGTCCGGGTAGCCACTGCCTATGGACTTTCAATCTTTGGTTCTTACCCATGATTATACAGGATTTTCTGTACAGAAGCCACAGAAATCAACTATTTCCGGATAAATAGGTACGACAACAAAACCTCAAACTTTGAGGCTTAAAAAAGTATGAAAGAATAAACTTTTAACATCTTTGCGGTATCCGAAGCTGTGGTTTTCCAAGATGACCGCCACAGGATTTACACACACAGACATTTATCCCATAGAGCTGTTTTAATATTTCAGGCATTTCCTTATCCCCAAGTTTTGAGAGATACTTTTTGCAGCCTAGGAGGTTCCGGCATAAAGTAAGCTTTTTGCGTTTACTTCGGGAACAAAGAAGTCCGTAATGACGAATTCTGACAAAACGTTTTGGCGGCACATGCATCAAAAAACGCCGTATGAATTCAATACCGGAAATGGTCAGCTCTTTCCATTCTCCTTTGTTTCGGTAATCTTTTACAAAGAAGGTGACGGTTTCATCATCCATGCGGATAATGCGGTGATTGCTGATGGCAATCCTATGGGTATACTTTCCAAGGTAATCAATCACAGACTGCGCACCGTTAAAAGTTTTCTTACAATAAGGAATCCATTCCGCATCATAACAGGAATCAAGCAGTTCTTTAAATGTATAATGGTTACGGTATTTTTCAGCAGTTCCATGAAACTCAAGCTGATTCGTATTCCAGAGATTTTTCAACTCATCCATATATTTTCCACGGAAGACTCTGGAGATAGCCCATATGGGAAGAAAGAACTCAGTACCATTGTCTTTCCATTCATTTTTGGATGTCAGCCCACCGCCGAGCAGTATTGTATGGATATGAGGATGAAAGTTCATCTCAGAACCCCATGTATGTAAGATACAGATATATCCAACATTCGCACCAAGATGTTTTGGGTCAGCAGTCAGTTCACTGATTGTCGCAGAAGCGGCATGATACAAGGTGTCATATAATAGCTTCTGATTACTGTAAATGATTGGATTCAGAATGTCCGGCACCGTAAATACCAAGTGAAAGTAAGGCGCATCAAGTACATCCTCTCTGCGAGCATCCATCCAGATTTCCTTTGGAACAGCCTGACACATGGGACAACAGCGGTTGCGGCAGGAATTATAATGAACCTGGACAGCACCACAGTCTTCACATACACTGACATTCGCACCGTAGGCTCCTGTTTTACAGTTCAAGATGTTCCGTGCAACTTTTGCCTGTTCAGGAGAGGGAGAATACTTTTCAAGATATGCCGGATAAAAACACTGGAAAATATCCTGAACCGTGGGCTTATTCATAATCAGCACCTGCTTTCCTGTCAAACGGACTTTGAATTCCCATCAGAGATTTGTTGCTGACATGAAGATAAACTTCCGTGGATTTTGGGTCACGGTGTCCCAGCAGAGCCTGAATATTCTGTCGTTCCACACCCTGTTCCATCAGGTGGGTGGCAAAGCTGTGACGGAGGCAGTGAGGCGTAACACCAGATAACCCGGCAGTCGCTGCTGAACGGCGGATAACCTGTTCCACGGAAGAAACGGTAAGGTATTCCCCTGTAAATTTATTCGGGAAAAGAATATCACGGGGTTTTCCACATGCAAACCAGTATTCTGTAAGAAGTGCCAGATTCCGCTCGGAAAGAATGGTATAACGGTCCATACGGTTTTTGGTATCCCGGACATGAATCTGCATGTGGGTGCGTGAAATATCCCCGTAATGAAGATGAACCACTTCAGAGACACGCATTCCGGAAGAATACATGGTGGCAAACATGGCTTTATATTTCAAATCATCCGTAGCATCAAGAAGTTTATCGATTTCATCAACAGAAAGTACGACAGGGAGTTTGTGATCTATCATCATGCGTGGAACAGTGATATCATCCCACAGAATGTGAAGTACATTCCGATAGAAAAAGCGGATGGCTGAATTATAAAGGTTGAGGGTGGTTGCTTTCAGACCATCGTCTTTCTTGGCAAGAAGAAAGTCTCTGACATCCTGACATGTAAGCTCTTCCGGAACTTTTTCCATGTAATTCAGGAAATAGGAAACATAGTTTTTGTAGCAGTCAATAGAACGCTCTTTGAGGTTACGGATTTTTCCGGCTTCCTCAAGCTGTAATAAATATTTTTCGTACATTATAAATCCTCCATGTAAAGTCAGTAATTTCAGGTATCACTGCTTACATGGAGGTGCATTGGAATAATAAAACCGCTTGCTAAAAGAACGGTTAGGTGTTAATCTTTTCATAGGCAGTGGTAATGTCGATCCTGTTTGATTGTTGGTTGTGGTGACTTAACAATACTACTTGTAGGACTTGGTTTCCACTGCTTTTTTATTTAGGAGTA
>OKYP01000015.1_pt1 | contig 83734 bp, 106 predicted proteins | sample 1608611 | NCBI WGS metagenome assembly OKYP01 (sample SAMN02674964, study PRJEB24791) | human gut metagenome, SKBSTL008 | isolation source: stool | host: Homo sapiens | place: USA | reverse complement strand
ATAACGATTATCCAAAGCCCATTGCCTCACAAAGGTGATGGGCTTTTTTATTTTCATAACCTATGGTAACCAAAGAAGAGATAAGAAAGAATATACAAATCATTGCACTTAATAATCTGATAGAAGATTATACTTCATTTCTAGAAGTATGCAAAAATCCCTCAGAAAGGGAATTAACAGAAAATATAATATCAGAAGCTAAGGAAATGATTTTAGAATATCAATCCCAAATAAAAAGGCCCCAATGGAAAAAAGATCCTTCTCATCCTTAATTTCACAGATTGCTGAAATATACAAGGATATCAAATACTATAAATACCAAGCCCATGTATCCTTACAGCAAAATAAGATGGGTGAATATAGGAAACACCAAGCCCATATTATGTATCAGAAAAGAAAACTTTATTCTTTATCACAAAGAGTAAAAGATATTCTTAACAATCCAGTTCTAGAAGTGAAATATATATGGGGAAATGAAACTAAAACCAGTATTTTCTCAGGATTAACCCAAAGAGAGATATCTGATTATCTTCATACTTGTGCAATGGTAAAAGGAATTGAATTAAAAATCCTAGAAATCAAGGAAATCCCTACCTTTAATTCGGATTCAATTCTATAGGAATATAAACTCATAAATTAATAAGGATATGACAAAGAAAGTAAAACCTGCTAAAAAAGCAAAGAAACCGGCTGATAAGACTCCGGAAATCACAAAAGCTGCAAAGGCTTTGGAAAACTACCTGAAAGAAAATAACCTGGATCCTGCAAAGGATTGGTCAAAGGACAAAACTCATGGTAAGGCAGTAAAAGAACTTATGGCAAAACTTAACAAGGAAAGAGATAAAGTTGCTGCCCAATATCCTGAGAAAGACACTGCTAATCAGAAGAAGCTGGTAAAAATGAAAAAGGCTTCTGAAGATGAAAAGAAAGCTAAGAAGGAAGCTAAAGCAAAAGAGAAAAAGGAAAAAGCTAGTTCAGGTAGAACAGCAACTAAATACGATTATCCTTTGGTAGACGGAAGAGAAATGACTTCTGAAGAAAAGAAGAAATATCGTATGGATCAGAGAAAATTGGCTGCAGGTAAGACTCCAAAAGAATCTAAGCCGAAGGAAGAACCTAAGAAAGATAAAAAGGCCAAAGATTCTAAGAAGAAAAAGGCCAAAGATTCTAAGAAGAAAAAGGCCAAAGACGAGGATTAATTTCCATTCTTATATTTGTTTTGTTAGTTATTAGTAGTTTTGGGCCTGGCAATAATTTTTGTCCAGGCCCTTTTTATCTCTAAAGTTATGAAAGAAGAAAAAGAAATATTCAAACCCAAACTGCGTATCACTACACTTTCAGAAAATGGTAATCCTTTATCTGATAGATTAGTAGATGCTTGCACTGAGATGTATGCCGGTCCAAAGGTACAACATAAAGGTCCCATAAGAATAGAAGTAACCCTTGTTAATCAACAAGATATTTCTCAATTCAAAGAATACTTGGATAAATTATCTGGTAACTTACCAATCAAAGAATCTGCAGGTAGAGGAAGACCCTCTAATACTCAATCTAAAGAATTGGAATCCCCAAGAGAAGATATCCTTGCTGATGTAGAAAAGATGGTAAATGAAGGCAAAAGCCAACAGGATATTATTAAGTATCTTAGAGATCTTGGATTTGTATTCATCCTTACAGAGGATTTCCTTTATCATTTCCCGGAATTTAAATTCGATAAGAAAGATGTGGGAGAACCCACCAACAATGGCCAATATCTCGATTCTTATTCATGGATGGCAAGATGTATAAAGAGAGCAAAAGATCCTAAGACAGATAAATTTGACCCTATGATTCTATTTGGGTTCAGTATTCTGCAAGGTCCCTCAAAGAAGATCGTTCCCTATCTGTATAAGGAAAGGAAGAAACCCTTTAGGGCTCAGACTGGTAAAACTACTATCTCATTCTCTCAGGCAGAATTCACTAAGTTACCTAAGTATATGTTAGAGGCAGAACGAATTAAATTCTCTACAGAACAAAGGCAATTGCTTATGACTCCGGATAAGAAACCCTCTAAGTTCTTCTTAAGATGGGCATCAGATGCCCTATTCCCCGATTCAATCAAGGAAAAGATGGCTGAGATCCTGAAGAGATAATCCACTACCTACCTCAGCAATATTTGCATATTATATATAAAATTTATATATTTGTATAACGAAATAAATAATAAGAAAAATGGATGCAGAAACCAAGACGGTTATTAAGAACATTGCCCAAATCCAAGTTGAGGCACTAACTCATATCTCTAAAAATTTAGAGGATACCGATCATTACCTTCTTAAAAAACTTCTTCAGATTGAAGAAGGAGAAATAAGAGGAGTATTAGATAATATGATAAAACTCTATTCAGATATGATAGAATATCCTCAACTTATAAAAACTCTTACAGAGTATCAATTATACGTCTGCTCTCATATCCTATGGAAAATGGAGGAAGAATGGATAACAGATAATTCTCAAGGAGTTTTGGGAGCATGGGCAATCATTCAAAAATATACCAACGTATTACATCCGGAGTTAACACTTTTAAAACTTTAAATTATGGACAGAGAAGAATATCTTAAATCAGTTACCATGAATACTGGTATTAAAATGAATCCAGTAGAATCTTCTAATATAGAAGGTATTGGGTATGACAACAAAAACAAACACTTATGGGTTGCTTTTAAGGGCAACAAAGTTTACCGGTATGATTTAGTTCCCAGAAAAACTTTCGAAGAACTAATGAATGCCGAATCTAAAGGGAGATATCTTAATTCTTATATCAAAGGACAATATGAAGCTACAGGATATGAACTCAAAAACTAAACATATTATTTTTCCGTTTTCCATTCTGGGAGTTACTCTTTTGGGATTCACTATTGCCAACACCAATAGTACCCGGAGGGTAACTCCTCCTTATGTAAAGGAGAGTAGAGAAGATTCTATTAGAAATGTAAAACGGTATGAGGAAAGCAAAAGAAGAGATTCTATATTCTTTGCTAAAGTAGATTCTATAAAGAAACTAAAGGATTCTCTTAGTAATCGGAGATTATACCAATATGCTTTCCTAGTAAGAGTTACTCCAGATAATATAATATTTACCGCAAGGAAATCTGGTTATCAACAAGTAACTTTAGATGCTCATTATACTAAACCCAGAGTATATTACCAAGTATTCACTTCCGATAAACCTTTATCACCGGAGGAAGCTTCTGCTTATGCCGAGAAATATGAACATGATCCCAGTAAGGTAACTATATTAACCGTAGAACAGTATAATCAGAGATATGGTAAATCATCATCTATTTCAGAATACGATATCTTTACTGAAGGTCTAGATTCCTACTATGATGATCCTGAAAACCTAGATGAGAACCCAGATGAAATCTTTGATTTCCTACTCGACTAGGGATCCTCAGCTATTGATAAAATAAAGTAGAATTATTTTTCTATTTAAAAAATAGTTCTTATATTTGCATAGAGAAATTAATTAAGTAACATTTTTAATATAGACAATATGAAAAAAGTAAATTTGAACAAGGTAACCGAGTTAATTAACAACCAAGTATCTAACTCATTGAAGGAAGTCAAGGCTTCTAAAACACAAAAGCCAAAAGAAACTAAAGAATCTAAGGCTAAGGAAGAACCCAAAGCAAAATTGGTAAAAACCACTACCAAGAAAGCTTCTACTAAAAAGGAAGAAGTTGTCAAGGAAGTTGCCAAACAACAGAAACCCAATATCATCGAACAAGTAATCTCCAATCGGGAAGTGAAATACATTTACCCAGATGATGTTACTGATACTCTTTCAAGAAAGAAATGGAGACAACAAACCCGTAATGAACTTCGTAAATTAGAAAGGGAAATGCTCCGAATCCAAGATCATAACTCTAAAGAATACAAGTCTGCCCAAAATAAATATATTACCTTCCAGAAAAAAGTATTGAAGGTAGATGAAGCAGTATAATTAATCCTTTGTTAACCCGGGACTGGGAATCATTTGAGGGCAATCAATATTCCCAGTCCCATATTTATTTTGGTTATGGACTATCGAATATTCTCCGATAAGGAGATGGAAAAACAGGAAAAGGACATGGTAGAACTTCACAAGAGATGTGTAAAGAATTACCTTGTTCAAAGATCTCTCAAACACGGAAAGATTAAAAAATTCTTTATCGTATACGATTATTATCTAGGCACTGAGAATATAAGAAATTACTTTTTCAGGCCTATAGATATGTTCGTAAGGTTTTTATTGTTGGGTAAACTTGAAGAAATAGAAGATTATGTCAAAGCTGATTCTAGAAAGAAGAAAAGAAAACATAGGAGAAGTAAAAATATGGTATCTTCAGAGTCAAAAACTATACGAAGAAAAAATGGTAGAGATAAATAAGACCAGCAAGGTTTTATTCTCTGGGCCAGTATCTTCTATGGTTGCTTGTTGGAGAAATGCTTTACTCTTGGTAAGAAGATCTTATAGGATATCGAAAGATTCTAGAATTTCTTTAAGAAACCTTCAACATAATACTAGGGATATTAATGCAGTAAATGACTTAGAATTAGGTCAAGGTGTCAAATTTATAATCATTGAATTATGTTTCGAGAAATAGTAAAAGATGTATATATCGGTAAATCACAACTGGGGATCTGGGTAAATGGGAAAAGGGTCCCCAAAGAAACTCTGGTAAAGGATATTGCCTTACCAACCCTACTGGGAAATAAATTGCCAGATTATGGTACCATAGGAAATTTTACCCAGTGGGAATTCGAAGTTAACCCAGGAGGCAATCACAAATTATTTATCACAGGTATACCCAAGAAAACTTATGACTTGGATTTATACCGATTAAAAGGGAGATTATGGTCATCATATTACGAGGATGATAAAAGGGGATACTTATTTCAGGTATTACCCTATGATGTTAAACACCTAGAAACAGAGATATAATATAATGGAAACAAAAGATTACGTAAAGATATTTAGACTAGATCAAGAGAACTTTCAATTTAATAGAGGAGAGTTTATGAATAAAATGGGAGAAGATTTACTAGAAGTATGCCAAAGGCAACAAAAGATAAACCCAGCAACTGGTCACATATATTATTCAGATTTTAAAAAGGTAGTAAAACACTTCGAGGATAAATTTAATGAAATCAGTGGGCAAAGTATAAGACCTTTATCCCAGAATTTATGGAAGGCATTCTTTGCAACTCAGGTAGTGCCCCTAAGAAAACTCTGGTACCCAGAAACACAAAAAAGGATAGAGGAAATGAAAAATAACTCTAGTGAACAAGACAAAAAATCCTCGAGAGGTAAAAAAGGCAATTATGGCAAAGGAAATCGTTGACCTTCATGGCAATATTTTTAAGGTAATTAAAGGTTGGGAATTTTATAACAAGGTTCCTAACCTTGAAGGAAATTATACCTGGATATTTACTAGGGATAGGATTACCGATACTCAATTCATTTTGGCTTTAAATGAAGAACTCAATATAGCAGTTGGTTATTGGTATTCTAATATTTATCAACTATACGTAGCTTATCCTCTTAAAAGGATGGGATACGATGAATCTAAGGATATAAGAAAAGAATATTTGTATAATGGCAAAAGACAACATAAAAAGATTTCCTAGACCCATGGGAACTACTGCAATGGCAGTAGAATACCAAAAGAGTCAGAATCTTGAAGATTTACAAAAGGTATACAACTACATTATCAATCACTGGTTGATGGGTAATGGTATGCTATGTGGGATTATGTATGATATTAATACCTTCTCAACAAAGACAGGTATTAATATCAATTACATACGAGTATTTATGAGAGATAGATTATTACAATCTAAGCTCTGGGATAAAGAAAGACAGGAAGAAATGTTACAAGCTTTATTGGGAGAACAAGTAGCATGGGCTTTAGAGGATAGAATGGAAATATCCCATCAGGTAAACATCCTAAGAGAATCTCAGGGAGGACATTATACTCCATTCATATCTGCTGAATTGAATAAGGCTCTTAAGATGAAACTGGATTCTTCTACTTCATTACAGTCTATCATACGTACATTTATGGGTGGAGGAACTACCAATATCTTTAATCAATTTGGAGATACCCAGAATAATCAATTAAATCAGAACCAAGGCATATCAATAGATGAAGCTAGAAAGATTATCCTAGAATCTCAAAAGATAATGGACAAGCCACAGGAAGCCAAATTATTGGCAGATCACTATGATTTATCTTCTTTACCCGAGGTAGTTGCTACTAAGCAAGAGGGAATTGATACTACCAAAGAGGGCCTTACTTTGAATACTGCAGAGATGAGGCAAATTACTGATGATTATAAGGGAGCTATGGAACTCTCTTCAAGAGAACATCATGAATTGAGAAGAGAGATAGAGGCTAACATAGATCCCGAGGATCCAGACCCAGAAATGGATATCTATTTAGATGAGGAGCAATATGAAGAAAAAGAGCCTACCTCAATAGCTGAACAATTCCTCAACAGGTAATCGAGGTTTATTGCATAATTAATTTATTATTCTTAAATTTGCAGCATAATAAATTATAAGATTATGGATAAAACCACATTAAAACAGCTTAAACCAGGTACACTATTCAGATTAAAAGATTCTGAATCTAGTCCAGTATGGGTAAGAGATCATTATGATAGGTCTTCTAAAACTTATGCTTGCCATAAATACGAAGACTACAATCATGAAGCTTTCTTCAAAGGAACCAGAACAGTATTCATTAATTTTACATATTAAACATTATGAACATCAAAAACCTATTCACATTATGAACATCAAAAACCTATTCAACAGATTTCGTAAACGGGAACCAGAGTTAAGTTATTCCCTGAATCTAATCTACCTAGAAGATACTAAGATAGTATTCAATCAGAATATACAATGTGCTAAAGACCTAGAGAATTACCTATCGGCTTATATGAGACTATTTGGCATGTATTCAGATAAGCCTTATGTACTAATCTATCAGGAATACAAAAGCAGATATTGGGTATATGACAAAGAACCTTACCTACTATACTACAAGGTACCACTCATAGTTAACCCCAGTAGAAAGCTATCAGGTAAATCAGACATGGTAATAACCAAAGAAAAATACCAAGCTGCTAAGGCTTTAGTTCCAGCCCATGAAGTATCTGATAGATTCAAGATACCAGAATATATTACTGGAGTCTTTACAGATATCTGGTATAAATGCCAAGGATATATGGATACGGACCATGTTGGTTTAGAGGAGATACTGGAATTGATGCAGCACAATTGGTTAAAGGAATTCGAATTATTAGTATTCAAAAGGAATTATGATACAGATATGTTATTCCTTAATCATTCTCTTACCTATATCTTAGATCAGACAGAAGAAGAGGGCAGAAGAATATGTATTCAAAACATTATCGAACGTAACATAAATCAAGAAAATCAAGATGAAAACGAAACAATTTAACGTAAGCCAGTCTAGAATATATCCAGATATCAGGGATAAATATCTGGATTATATGAGAGAACAATATAATATGTTCATTTCGGATGATACTCTAAAGAATGATCTCAGAGAAATCCTTCGAAAGGGTACTAATAAAACCATCCATTTCAATATTCTAGAAAAGAACTCAGATCTCTTGGTATTTGAAACCTCTGAATACAGTACTCTATTAGAGTTCACTAACCATTATCTCTGGATATTCAGGCTAGTAAACGATAAATGGAATTTAATCCGATACAGAGTATAAATTCGAAAGGCAGACTAATCATCTGCCTTTCTTAGCGTTTACATACATCCTCAGCTTAGTATTCTAGAATTTGCATATATAATTTAAAGTAATTATATTTGTATCAGAAAAAAGAAATTAATAACTATTTAAAATTTTAGACTTATGAAAAATAATGAAACCTTCCAAACCACACAACATCTAGACAAGTTAGTTACTAACCTAGGTCTTCAAATCCAAGAATTATTTTCCTTAGACTTAGAGGAAATCCTAGATTACAGCAACAATCTAATGAATCTATTAGTTAATGCCTACGTTGAAAACCAATGCTTAGCATTATCTGCAATGATATCTAAACAGGACGGATTTGCAATATACTCTTTCTTATTTCAAACTCCCGATACTTCTAATGGTGCTGCAGATGCTCTAGTAAATTTTGCCATGAACTTCACTGATGGAGAAGCTAATATCAAATCTATCAACAGAATATCTTCAAACATAATGCAAATCACATTTACAGTATGACACCCATAAGAAGACTTTTAAATATCGTACAATTTGATCTAGCCGAGAAACTAAACTTGGCTAGATTAAGATGGTACCATCTTAATCATCAGGACCAATACCTTCAATCAGTAATCTATGGTAATCCTGATAATTGTACCTTGTTCAGACTAAGGGAAGTACTTACTAATTTGCTTAGAGCTAACTTCTTAAGTTACTACATATTAGCAGATACTCCTGAATCTCTATCTATTTCAATACAAGGTAATGCTATCATTACATTTGTGATAACTAAAGACAATTACATAACTTTTACAATAACGAAATTATGAGCACAACTCCATATCCAGGTCCAGATGAAGTAATTATACCCTCTCGTATATATTTCGATGAAGGTAAGAGAATAGATGTTAAAGTATGGCCTAAGACCATTCAATTAACAGGTCCCACTAAGGATTTAAACAAGGTATTCAAAACCCTTGAAGAATATGATGATTGGTGGCATCAGTTTAAGAAAAAGAATCCAGATGCTTTCTGTAAAGATGTGAAATATGTAAAATCCATTAATGGCCTTTTCCTTATCCAGAAAAGGCTCTATCGGATACCTAATAGAAGCCTCAGCTAAGTATTCTGGGATATTGCATATTTAAAATATTTCTTTTATCTTTGCATCAGAGAAAAGAAATATTATTTATTCATTTTAAAAATAGACAGCTATGAACTTGAACAACATTACAACAGCACTCAAAAACGGTATTACAATTTACCAATACGAACAATGGCAAAATACTGGTTCAGTCAACCTAATGCAAAAGGAATCTCATATGCTTTCCAAGGTTTGGCTTAAGACAAATATCCATAATCCAAATTCTTTGGATAAACCATTTATCCAACTCTCTGCTACTTTTACTTCAGAATTCGATATCCAAGAATATAACGAATGGCTAAATGCTAACCAGTACAAGTTATATCCATTGCTATTGGATATTCTTAAGATATCACTAAAGGATAATTTCTACGATTACTCCAATGCTTCTAATATTCATTACGAAGGAGGGAAATTTCCAAGTATGCTTACCGTTCAATTATTTAACTTAGAATTCTAATGTCATGAAACTAACAATAACAACCCTAGTAATCGTAGAAGGCTCTTATATCCAAGGAATTTTCCATTCCTTGGAAGAGCATCCAGGTAAAGCTTACCAAGAACTGGTAGACCAAGGCTACGAATCAGGCATATCAATGTATGGTCATTACATAGCATGTAAATGCTTAGACATATCCTCAGAAGAGGAATACATGAATCAATTAACTGACATAGAACTAATCTGTAACGAATTATGAGAACAGCATTATATTACATAGGACTAGGGCTTATCTTAGTCCTATTCCTTAATTCCTCAGGGCCTAACTTAGATACCCTCATACCAGGTAACCCATGGGAACATTATTGCAAATATGAATTGCACAAGCATCCATTCCATACTAATGAGAAGGAATATAACTATTTCCTTGATACTTTTACTAGCACGGATAAATATGAACAAATAATGGAGATATATGCTAACCCAAGATAGATTTCTAATTTCATATCAAATATTCGATAATATACAGGTAAATAATATCGGACAAACGCATGTACGTGAAATACTAAAGGATACTCAAGCCTTTACCATCAATTATCGAACAGAACAAATAAGAGATTACCTCAGATATCCTGGGGAGGAACTGATACCAGAACATCTACATATGATTAATGCCCTGAAGGAAATCCAATCACAAGGAAACAAAAATCCTCCATCAACTTGAGATATCAAACCTACTCGAACAATTAAAAAATAACTAAAACAATGAAAACAACAAATCCTTTATCAAGAATCACAATCAGTCAGAATGGTAATCAAATACTAACCTGCAAAGTATACAAAGAGCCCAACTATATATTATCTATGTCCAATGAAGAAATATTAGAACTCATCTCTGGACTAGACTATATGGGTAACCTACCAACGGTACCAGACCTAGAGAAACCAATAGAAATCCAAGTCTCAACCATCCGACAAATACCCTTAGAACAAAACAAAGAAGTCCAAACCAAAATCAAAGAGATAATATACAATAACCTCTAATAGATGAACTAAAGAGTACCCTCTCTAGGTTCCAAGCCCAGTATAACATCCAAGAGATAAACCCATACCTACAGGATATACTTCAGAACCCAGAAGACCTAGTATCCCTCTCCCAACACCACAAAAGATAAATAAAAAGAATACCTAGAGCCCAGAAATACCTAGAGTTTTCTGTGTACACAGTATATAATCAATTACCTCCCAAACCAAAATAAAACCAAGTATACAGATACTAGGTACACAACCCACCTACCCCACTCCCAACAAAGAAATATACAAATAATACAATAAACCTACCTATATCATATACACAATCTGAATATACACATATCACTAACTAAGATACAAATCCCCTATATCACAATCAATATATAATAATACCTATAACTAATACTAATATACATATCTTAGGATCTTGGTTTCCCTTCTTTTCTGTGTACCAACGGGGGTTTTTCGAAAAAGTCAGGAACATACCCATTTGGCTGCCCTTACTATACCAAACACTATAGCTCTCAAAATTTAAAGTACTAAATCCTTGAGGCCCCAGAGGCCATTTTAGGCAATAAAATCACCATACATGGCCCCTCAAATCACAGAAAAGCAAAAAGTACACTCTGGCAATAGTTTTTGAGATACGTATATGAGCCTTTTTGACACGTAGCTATTTTAGTAACGCCTATATATAATATACTAATATGGGTGGGATTTAGATACGTATGTATTTTAGCTTCACACGTGTAATTGAAAAGTGTTCTGTTTGGCTAGTTTGTGTAATCTAGGATTTAGGTTGTGATTTTGTGTACCTAGACTCGGATTTTAATTGCCAAGAGGCTAGGATTTATATTAAAATTGTGTACCTAGAGGGGCCATTTTAGGCTCGGATTTTATAAAACTGGGTACACAATTTATGCCATAAATGGCCTCGGATTTAATAAATTTCTAGGCAATCAAGGAGCCAATTTTAATTGCCATCCTAGTAATATTGTTGTTAATTGCATAAGTATTTATATTATGGTTATTTTAGATAATTCTAGGACATTAGGGGCCTTCGAAAGGTAAACTGGGATATTGCATATTTAAAATATTGTTCTTATATTTGCAGTAGATAATTAATTTAATAACTAATTAAAATTTTAGATTATGGAAACAACTATTAAAACTTCATTTAATTTTGCAAAAGAGATTCAATGTAATTTTATTACTAAAAACAACCCCGAACACTCCTATCCTGGAGGCTTACCAGAGTTCAATAGCTTTTTCACAGTATCAATCCCCTACAATTATTAAATTACTAACCTGGCACCCATAACAGGGTGCCCACAAATCCTATTGCCCATGAACACAGAAGAATTATCAAACCGATTAACACAAATCCTTACAGGTGTTACTAATGAACAACCTAACATTATTCAAGGCTTTGTCCAAAACTTTATCGAAGACTTCAAACCAGACTACTATTACGAAATCTCAATCACAGACGTAGAAGGTTATACTCCTACCTTTATCGAATACTATGCCTGGGACGAAGACGAGGATGGTCCTATACCTGGTATAAAACTTTTCAAGGATCTCAACATATACCTTGAACGGGAATATTGCGAATACTAAGAATATTGCCCAGGCCTAACTAAGGTACCTGGGCTTTTCTATGTACATACCTAAGGAGCCATCTATAGACTTCATATAATTACCTAAGAGGTACTAGAGCTTTACTACACATATACTTACTAGCCTTATATAAGAACCCACTAGGCCTATCTATAGATCTTATAAGGCTTACCTAAGTACGCTAACTATCGACCATATATGGCCTTCAGGTATAGGTATATAATATACAGATATTCTATAGCCACTTAAAAGGCCCTCCGAAAATTCCCTAGAATCTTCTGGCCATGGGGATTTAGTACGAGGATTACCTAGAGGATATAGTAAGGGAACCATATAGGGCCTTAATTTGTTATCATACAGGTATTATATAGCGGACAACGTGCGGGCAATTTAGGCCGCCCGGAGGTTAATGAGTGGAAATTTGATAAAAATTTTTGATAATAAATAACGTATGCGCAAATAATAAAATTTTTGAAATATGCAAATATTTTCTGAAAAGTATTCTTAAAATAATAAAATTCATTTTTAACAAAAATTTTTCTCGAATTTTTTTGTAGATTAAAATAAAGTCCTTATCTTTGCAATGTCGGAAACGATAAGAGTTCTAAAATTTAATAAGAAAAATTTTCAAAAAAAAAATCTTTGAAAATTTTGCAGATTAAAATATTATTCTTATATTTGCATAGAGAAATAAAAAAAAAACCTTTTCGAGTTTCTAATAAGACTTGAATTTTTATCGAAAAGGTTATAATAAAATAAATTCAAAAATTCAAGCATTTTTATTATGGAAGAAAAAAAATTAAATTCAGTTGAAAATGTAAATGTAGTTGTTGAAAATTCTACAAAAGAAAAAGTAAACAAAGTGAGTGCTAAAAAAGCTAAAGCACAAGCAAAAGCAAACAATATTCTTTATAAAGATATTCTAGCTAATTTGAATAAGTCTACTGAAGGACTTTTAAAAACTTCTTTCGGTGTAAAAAAATCAGATATTTACAAAGAAGAAGTTTTTTCAGAACTTTCGGATAAAGAGAAAAAAGTTGCTCGAAAGAAATTTCGTAATACAATTCTTTCATTGTCCGAAAGTTTGACACAAGAAAAGGACAAAACTCGCTTAGAAAAACTAAAAAAAGCGTTTTTAGATTTTTACAAACAAGTTTACAAAGTAAATGATTTTTCGCTTTCTTCTGTTTGTTCTGAAAATATGAAAGAAACAAACAAAGAAATTTTGAAAAAGGCTTTACAAATCGTAAAAAAATAAATCAATGTTTAACTAAAGTAGGGATTTAGTTCCCTACTTAAAAATTATAAATCCCTATGAAAACAATTAAATTTTTACAAGAAAGTTTTGAAACAAAAGAAAGATTTCAACAAGAAATTAGCTTTAAATATTCTTATAATCGAGATACAGTAGAGAGCATAGATTTTCGTATTAATCAACGCAATATTAGATATTTTTACGAAGCTATGCAAAATTTTGAAAATTCTTTAGTAAACGAGTTCAAAGAAAAGAAAAATAATTTTTGTGATGCAAAGCAATTTTTAGAAAGCATTAATGACTTTGATAAAATTCTTTTTGTAATAATTACTTACATGAAAACATATTTCGATTTCTGTAAAGATTATTCTAAAATTAGTTTACATGTACATTTAGTCCAATTTGATTTTACTACGAGTGTTTTAATTCAAGGTTTCTATAATTATACTCATAGGGATTTAAGTTTTTCTACTAAATTAGAAAGTGAAGTATTGGATTCTGAAATTGAATTGCTACAAGAAAAATTAGACCTAATTAGAGAAGAAATTTGTGAATTAATTGGAATAGACCCTAATTTACAAAAAAAAGGGCATGAAGAAAATTATATTTTCAATTTAAATATAGATTCCGATAACCAAATAGGATTTTTATTACAAGCAACTGAATTATAATTAATTCTTAAAATTTTTTAGAAAGTAAGGGAATGTTTGTCCCTTACTTTTTTTTTGACTTATTCTAAATAAGGGCTACCGTACCCCGCATTTAGTACCTGGTATTTTTAGGCTTTCATATTAAGGGGTACCTTGAACACAAACCACGAATTTACTACCACAACCTCATATTAAGGGCATTGCCTAGAAAAGCCTTGAACACACACTAAAATTTTTCCTACACACACGTTAAGGGCATACCAAGACACAACACACAAAGAAGCCAGAGAATAAAAACATCCCTGGCTTTCATCCTACAAAAGAATATTCAATATCTTATTCTTCCCAATAATCCTTCTACCATTCCTTACTTCATAAAAGAAAACATAATACTTCTGAATCTCAATACACCATAACCGATTACCTCTTATGATATGATACTCTCCATAACCTATGAAACTAAATCTTTCAGGAAACCAGAGATGGGTAACACCAAACCTTTCAGGTTTGAACCAGGGTTTAATTACACTATGCCAGAATTCATGGTTCTGATTATCGAATATCCTACACATCCCTAGGTTAGTTTCTGCATGTCTTAGAAAATCAATTACCTTGATTATCTCATACTTCACTTTCTCATAGTTTTCGAATATCCTCATCTCTATGGTGAAGTTATTCTTTGCTTCTTCATCGATATTGCTCATGATACTAATCCATATAAGAATATTATAAACCAAGCCACTAGGATAAAGATATAAGGGATTGCATACTTCTTAAATGGGTATCCTTCTATCCCATCATGGAGGGCATATATAAATACTATGGGCCATAGTAACATCATTAATGCTACTCCCAGTAACTTAAACCAAGTAAAGCCAAGGCATACTAGAGCATCAAAATTCATTGAGCTACCCTTATAATTACCGTGACTATCGAAGTGATAGTAGTTCTTAGGTTTTAATACTTGCTCAGATCCTAGATAGGGTGGTAGGTCCTTTTTAATGAACCTACCCTTGTTATCTCTTGCCCTTTCTCTTAGAAGTTTGGGAGCAGATAAATCTTCGTCGTAATCTTTAATCTTTGGCATTGTTTTTCTTTTTAAAGAATATTAGGTAAATAGGGAATAAAGGTAATACTAACCAGATGGTAAGAAATAATAGGTTGGGTCTGATCATCCTGATTTCTTGACATAACATCTTGGTTAGAAGTATAGAGGGGATTAGGCATATCCCATAGATTATGCCTAATATTATCCAAGTACTATTCATTGAGCTTTTCGATTAGTTTTTTAAGTTTCTTATCTAAGGTTATCACCTTCTCAAGGGTTTCATCATCCTTGTGTTTCCCGTTATCATCCAACCATTTTTTGATTGCCTCTAAGGATTTCTTGGATTGATGATATGCAACAAAGGCATTGTACTTCTGTTCATTCTCTGTAGTACAAGGTAGGATTATTGCATTACCTTTTCCATCTAATCGAGTAAATTGACCCTCTAGATTTGTTGTTCTAGTAATTATTACCTTATTAGATAATATTGCAGTACCATTCTTTTTATCGATAGATACTACGTTTGCCTTTTCCATTAGGGTTTTGTCTTGGTAAATTACCGAGTTACCCTCTTTGAGTTTTATTACTTCTTTTTTCATATAAATAATGTATTTATTTCGTTATACAAATATACTATTTTATTTTTAAATATCAATCATTATTAAATAAATTCTGCAAATCTTCTGAGGTTATCCCATGCTGACGATAGTAGTCGTATTCCCAAGGATTGAGAGGTTTGCAATTGACTGGGTATTCGTCTCTTAATTCGAAAGGCAAATAGCCAAGAAATTCTATACTGTTGAAATACTGTATCTTACCGTCAGTAAATAAGAAATATTTCAAGGGTCTATCGATTGCCTTACCGAAATTACTTCCTATTAATCTGATACCCTTGTTGGCAATGTAAACATGATACTTATCAGTTATCAAATATACCTGGGTATTCCAGGGTTTCTTCGATTCATCTAAGGTTTTCCTAAACCAATCAACCATAATCTGTTGTTTCTTTCCCATATCCATAATTAAATTATTTATTCATTGATAAATAGAACTCGATATACCTACCTAAGAAAGGCTACAAGCAATACTTTATCCTCTTTAATGTAAACTCTAAGAATTTATATTATGGATAAACTTACTAACGAATTAATTGCCAAGGTTGCAAACAAGTTAAACCTTGAACCAGCTATGTTAAAGACAGTAACTGTAGTAGAATGTGGTAATCGAGACGGATTTTTACCCTCTGGTAGACCTCAGATTCTCTTCGAGGGTCATGTAATGTGGAAATATTTGAAGATAAAACTCGATGGAGAAGGCAAAAGAACCTATTTATACGATCTAGCCAAGAGAAATCCATCCTTAGTTTATCAAAAATGGACCAAAGAATTCTACTTAGGAGGTGAAGGAGAGTGGAAAAGACTCGAAGCAGCTCGTAAAATTGATGAAAACTGTGCTAATTTAGCTACTTCTTGGGGATTGGGACAGATTATGGGCTTCAATTATCAGCTTTGTGGATGTCAATCAGTAGATGAAATGATTCAAAAGATGTCAGAATCTCATGAAATGCAGCTAGAAATGATGTATCATTTCCTCTATAACTCCGGTTTAGTGAAGCATTTGAAGGCAAAAGACTGGGATGCCTTCGCTAAAGGATATAATGGTCCTGGTTACAAAGATAATAACTACGACCAAAAGCTAAGAAATACCTATGAAAACTTTAAAGACAAGCTATGAAAGTAATCTACAACAATCTTATACCTTTCAAGGGATACAAAGCTATCAATATCTTTGGTTTAGTGTTTGTAAGAAAGGGGGCTAAGTTTACTGAGGTGGATTATAACCATGAACATATACATTCAAAGCAAATGGCTGAGATGTTATGGGTATTTTTCTACCTTTGGTATGGAATCGAGTACTTAATCATCCTTTGTTTTGCTAAATGGAACAAGCAGAATGAAAGGTATCATGATGTAAGTTTTGAGGAAGAAGCTCATAATAATGATTCGAACCTGGATTATATTTCAACTAGGAAGCATTATGCTTGGTTCAAATACATAAAATTGAGAAGTTACAAGAAATGAAAGACTTAAAAGTACTGGGAGTATGTGGAGGGCAAGGAGCCCTCCTATTCCCTTTTAGAGATAAACTTATTGGAAATATAGAACCTCGTGGAGTATTCCATACCGGTAGAGAAGAACAGTGGAAAGCTAATTTCAAAGGCATACCTTTCTTAAAAGGGTATGAACTACCAGAAGATTGGCATCCAGATATCATATTATCTAGCCCTGATTGTGGTAGTTGCTCAGTAATGAGATTATCTAAATCTAAGGCTCTCGGAGACCCTAAAAGTAATAAAAGTATACAACTAGTATTCCAAGCAATTCAATATTACGAACCCGCTCTCTTTCTTATAGAAAACCTACCAAGATTGCTATCTCTCATTTCTAAAGAAATGTTAACGGACTTCTTTAAGAACTATAAACTTATTTTTCACGAAAGAAGCGTTTCTGACTTCGGAAACTCCCAAGTATCAAGAAAAAGATTAGTAATCATTGGAGTTCATTTAGACAAGGGAAAAGAGTATTTGGATTCCTTTAATGAAGTATTCCAAGTAAATACTCCAAAACTTACTAGAGATTTACTAGTACAAGCCCCACAGGAAGCTTTAATTCCATTCTCTGATAAAGTTTTAGCCATGTATGATTATCGGAAATTACCTGAAAAGAAAAATCTTACAGTCAGACAAGTAAGACAACTTTGGACTCATGATTTCAAGGATGAAAAGAAATGGCCTATTAAAACTGCTAAGATGAGTACTCTCCCGGGAGTATACCGATTAGAAGATGATAAACCACCCTTAACACTCAGACCATCTGATAGGCAATTCAGACCAGATGGATATCCCTTGGGAATAAAGGATTTCAAGGCAATTATGGGATTTCCCGAAAATTACCGAGTATTTATTCGAGGATTTGCAACTTGGGATCCTAAGACTTATCATTACTGGTTAAATAAAGCTAGGTATACCTTGAGCAAAGGGTCGGTATATGAAATATCTATCTGGTTTAAACAATGCCTTAATTTCAAGTGAATCCCCCCTATATAAATCTAATAGGCTTTTAAAGGGTATTGGAATAAGGAATATTGGAATAAGGAATACTGATAAAAGATCAATCAGGAAAAGGGATTGTTAAGGGAAAAACAAAGCCAGTTTCGTAACTGATTGAATTTGAATTAGTTGACTTATGCCAGACTTGGCAAATGAATGCCAAGCACCTGATATAGAGTGAGTTGACTATTATGAATTGAAAACCGAAAAACTCAAGTAACAATGAACAAAGAAATTTTATACAGAACAGAGATATTACCGAAAAATCTGAAGAGTATGTTTAATCTCTTGGCAACTTTTTATAATCGAATTGTAAAGAGTCACAAGGGAAAAATCAGAATGAGTATTACTCAAGATTCAAAAGGAATCGATATTCGATTTAGAATTCCGACTACTGACTTCAGTAATAATTTCAAAGTAATTTTGGGAGTAATAATTGATAGATACAAAACAAAAGATGCCTATCTCAGATCAAAAGATGAAGAAGCTTAAAGTTGCCATGGTAGTCCTTTTACTAGGATTTACTATTTACCTTTGCTTCAGGAATTACAAACTGAATCAACAACTCAGTATGTTACCTGATAAAGAGATCATTCAACATACTGATACAATTTATTTGAGGAAAGATTTCCTGCCAATTTCCTACGATAATTTACTTAACCCAAGTAGAATCCTTCTCTACAATTCTCCGCATTCTTCGGTTAGCCAGGGTTTATGCAGTACCGATTCAGCAGAGATATCAGAGAAGGATTCTCTTGTTCAATTAGTAATTGATAAGAATCAACTTACATTGAGTTTCCTTAATCAAAACTCGGGAATTTATTCTAGTAGGTTATTCAATATCGACCCTAATAACTACAAGTATTCTTGGTATAACGGAAAACTTACCACACAAGAAATTAAATCTAGAATAAGATTAGTTCCTTATGTTTATGGTAAGTACCGACCCTTTAACAATCTATGGGATTTGGGAACAGGAATTTCAATCGAGACTAAGAGATTTAATTACAAACTGGGGATAAACAGTTTTTATTACCCAAGATATTTCTCAGGTATCAAAACTGATTTAGAACTGGTAGTAACTTATAAATTTTAGATTTTATGGCAAAGAAGATACAGGAAACACCAACTAACCTTACAAGAGAAGAATTATCTAATCTATCTAGGGTTACAACGGATGTTTTCTTTTTCAGTCTTTTTTGTTATGTGATACATCCAGTGAGAGGAAAGGTTCGATTTGAATTATATCCGTATCAAAAAGCCGTACTATACCAATTTATACTCCAGAGATTCAATATCTTGTTAAAGTTCAGGCAAGCGGGTATTACAGAACTTATATCTATGTACTGCTTATGGCTGGCATCATATCATCCTAATAAGAAGATAAACATTATCTCCATTAAGGATACAACAGCTAAGAAGGTACTTAAGAAGATTAAGTTCATGTATAAGAATCTTCCATGGTATATGCAAACCCCGATCATTAACGGAAGAACTGGTGAATTTGGTTCTGCTTCTATGATTGAATTCGATAATGGTTCATTCATAGAATCCATCCCAACATCTTCAGAAGCCGGTCGTTCAGAATCTCTTTCTCTCCTGGTAATTGATGAGGCTGCAATCGTTCGGTGGGCTTCAGCTATTTGGGCAGCTGCCTTCCCTACGCTTTCCACCGGAGGTTCAGCCATCATCAATTCTACTCCATACGGTATGGGTAATTTTTACCATTCAACATGGGTAGATGCTATAGCTGGAGGTAATCCTTTCAATGCTATTCGATTATATTGGCAGATGCACCCAGAACGGGATCAATCTTGGTATGACCAGATGGCTTCTGCATTGGGTCCAAAAAGAACTGCACAAGAAATCGATGGAGACTTTCTTTCTTCAGGTAATACAGTATTTGATATGGCAGATATCAAGGCTATCGAAGATTGCTTAAGTGATTATCCAGTTTTAAAATATCGTTTCAATCGTCAGTATAGACAATTCAACGAACCAGATCCAAATAAACAGTACTTTATCGGTGCAGACGTTGCAACAGGTAGAGGCTCAGACTATTCTTCTTTCACTTGTATGGACAAGCTGGGAGAAGAACAAGTTGTGTATAAGGGAAGAATGGCAGTAGATAAATATGCTAGGTTACTGGGAGATACTGGGCAATTATTTAATTTTGCTGTTGTAGCTCCAGAATCTAACGACGTTGGTTTAGCAGTAACTTCTGCTCTTCAGTCAGAAGGATATCCTAACCTATATTACTATCAAAAGCTTCTGAAAAAGAAAGGTAAGTCCAGACCAGAGGTTGATAAATCTCCGGGTTGGTTAACTACCCAAAAGAATCGTTCAGTAATTATAGAGGGTCTAGAACAAGATATTCGAGAAGAGAATATCATTGTGAAGGATCCTTTCTTTGTTCAAGAAGCTCCTACCTTTATATATGATGGTTTGGGTAGACCTGTAGCCATGGGTAAACACCGAAATAATACTTCTGCTGTAGATGTGGATTTGGAAGGAGATGTTTATTCTGATGATGATATATTTGGTAAAGCAATTTGTAATCACATACGAAAAGGAAAAACTAATGTAATAATACAACCGAAATGAAAATTCTTAAGTTTTTTGGATTCGATAGAAGGAATCGATTTCCAATACAAGAAAACAAGGCTAATCCTCCAAGTAAAAAAGAGGAGGTACCTATTTCACCCGGTAGAGTATCGGAACCGGATGATGACCCAGGTAACTTCATTCATACATTGAAAGGCTTAACTCAGATGGTTACGCCTTCTTTTCGTGTTGAAGTGATTCAGCTTTTAAGGGATTTATATAAAGTGAATCCAGATGTTAACATAGCTTTACAGGACATGTTTAAGCTTGCTAATACTGGTCACAACATAACATTCCCTAATAATACCGATAAAGAGGCTGATAAGATGAGAGATCATCTTTCTAAGGTATCCTCTAAATGGTCTAACTATACTGCTGGTATGGATGGTTTGGTAAACAAGATGATAGTTCAATTGATGATTAGTGGAGCTATCTCAGTAGAAGCTGTACCAAATGAAAAGTTAGAGGGTCTAGCTACTGTATTATTCCTCAAACCAGACAGAATAGTATTCAAAAGGGAGAATAACGGAGTTTATAGCCCATATCAGAGGAACACTCTTTGGAATGGCTCAAATAAGCAAGATTATATCAAACTTAATACAGAGACCTATTGTTATGTGGGTATGTATAATGATACCGATGAACCTTACGGAATACCTCCTTTTATGGCATCATTGGACTCATTAAAGGGTCAGCATGATATGAAAACCAATTTTAAACATATCATGGAAATCTGTGGTATGGTTGGTTTTCTAGAGGCTTTGATGGAAAAACCACAACAGAAACCTAATGAAAATGTAGAAGCTTACACTAGAAGATTAAATAGGGAGCTAATACGTTTGAAACAGAATGTAAGGGAAGGTATGAAGGATGGAGTAGTAACTGGTTACATTGATGACCACCAGTTTAAACTTAACTCTACTTCAAAAGAGATGAGCAATATTGATAAACCCTGGAATATGAACCAGCAATCAGTTGCTAATGGTTTGGGAGTAAATGGCAACCTAATTGGAGTACAAGCTTCCATTGGAGAAGGAGCAACTGGTATTATGCTTTCTAAGCTTATAAGTCAGCTGAAGAATATCCAAATGATAGTTTCTTATGTTCTTAAGTTTATTTATGAACTAGAACTACGTCTGGCTGGCTTTGATTGTAAGGGAATATCCATTACTTGGGGATCATCCACTATCTCTGATGAGGTTAAAATCCAACAGGGTAGACAGTATAAGATTCAGAACCTTGACTTACTTTACAAGGCAGGTATCATTTCTCAATATCAATATGCTTGGGAAATGGGTTATGATTCTCCTTCAGAAGAAGAACCAAGAGTTTCATTGGAAGACCAATTTGCTAAGGGAGGTAATTCAGACCCACAAGAGGGTACTAAGAAGAAACAGAGACAGGACGATAAGAATCAATCCGCTCGTAGATCAAGAGATAAAAATAACCCGGCTCCTTCACGAGGAGATCAAAATACTAAATCAAGATGAGTAAACCGATTACTAAAAAGAACAGAGAACATTTAGATTCTTTAGTGATAGGTAGTGGTCATACTATAATGGCTGGGTATATCCCAACATCCATAGAACCACAAACCTTCTCGGAGAATTTTTATAAATGGGCTCAAACTTCTAAGGAGTCAGTCAGTCAATTTGGTTTTTGGGGAGGAGAAATAGATTATAATACCTATTATCCTGACTTGAAGCCAGAAGAACTTACTCCCAAAGATGAGGAGTTTATTGAACCAATGTTCAGATTATTATCTGCAACTATTGTGTCTAAGAACTGGAATCCTACCGATTTTAGTCAAAATGGAGTATTAAAAGCTTCTATGAGAATGCTCTTAGGACAAACAGTAAACTGTGACCATGAGACTAATATTGGTAATGCTATTGGAGCTGTATCACAAGTTATCTGGCAAGATGAATACAAGGATGGTTCTTTTGTTATCCCTGCAGGTATCAATGGTATATTAAAGATTGATGGTAAAGCAAATCCGAGAATTGCTAGAGGCATTCTTATGGATCCCCCATCTATCCATTCTAATTCAGTAACAGTACAGTTTAAGTGGGATAAGTCTCACCCAAATATGGAAGATAACGAATTCTACCAGAAACTGGGTACCTATGATTCTAAGGGAGTTATGGTACGAAGAATCGTTACTGAAGTAGTAAGATACTTAGAAACTTCTTTGGTATCTCATGGAGCTGATGCTTTTGCTCAGAAGATTGGGGATGATGGTAAAATCATTAATCCCAATTTTGCCAAGAGAACTTGGGCTTCATACGAAGAATATAGGGATGATAAGTCTAAACAGTATTTCTTCTATGATACGAAAACTGATCTAGCTTTGTTCAGTGAAAATAACGATACTTCCCAATCTTATGATGATAACCAAGGAAATCAAAATCCTAATAATAAAGATATGAATGAACTACAAAAATTTTTAGAAAGAATCTTTGGTAAAGATTGCCTTACTCTTGCCGAAGGTACAGAGATGAACGAGGAAACTGCATTTGCAGCCATTCAGGAATTGGTTAATTCTCGTAACACTCTTCAGACTACTGTGGATAACTTAACTACAGAAAAAACTTCTCTTACAGAACAGGTTACTAATCTGAATGCAGAAGTTGCAAATCTGAAGGAAATGGCTCAGGTAGGTAAAAACCACATTGCATCTCTCCGTGAAAATGCTGTTGCAACCTATAAAAAACTTATGGGTGACAAAGCTGATGAAACTATCGTTACAATGTTGAATGCCGAAACTACCGGCATGGTAACTTTGATCTCTCTTACTAAAGATTACCAAGCTCGATTGGAAGAAAAATTCCCAATGACCTGTGCTAAATGCGGTTCTCATGATGTAAGCCGTGCTTCTTCTGCAGCTGAGCCAGAAGATAAATCTGATAACAAAGCTACTGCTCAGAATTCCGAAAAGAGTACTGAAGAGATTCTGAAAGGTATCTATTCAAACAAATTAAAATAATCTCTAAAATAAGAAGAATATGAATACACATCCTACTACTAAGCTGGTAAATCAGGATCAACCGATGACTCTGTTTGGTGAAAAAACTCCCAGAGCGGTGATTTATAAGAGCGAATCTCACAAGTTGCATCAGGCTTTCTGTGTAAAAGAAAACAAAGTTATTCATCAGGGTATGCCGGTAGCTTTGGATACCGATGGTAATATCGAACCTTATATCCCGGGTGGAAATGGCAGCCAGGTTTATCTGGGTATAGCTGTAACTGACAACATTAACCCTGCTTATCAGGCTCAAAGAAATTTCCCCGTAGAAGTAACTGTAGCTGTAGAAGCTTTCATGGTTGTAAACTGGGTAGCTAAAGAGGCTATGGAATGTGGTTATGTAAAACCCACAGATACCCTGTTGATTGACCGTTTCATCACTGCTGAAACTTCAGCCGATGAAACAAAATTCATTAGCATCGTACCGGCTGATGAAGCTAATGATATTATTCAAGTATTGGTACGCTAATCATTAACTGAACATTAAAAGAACAATGAATACAGAATTTGCACAATTGAAAATGGAAGACCTTAGAAAGGAACTTCCAGAAATGGTAAGAAGTTTGGAAGCATACCGTCAGGGTTCCAACAACACATTGCCTATTGAAGTTACTCTGGAAGAACTGGTACAGGGTAAATATGGTGTATCACAGGATGCCTTCTTTGAAAAGTTGGGCATTAATCCGAAGATTGATACAATGCAGAACATCTTCACTATGCCGCAACAGAATATCCGTTGGATTGTACCGGAAATCATCCGTGCTGCTATTACAACTGGTATGCGTCAGGCACCTTTCTACCCGAACATCATTGCTTCAGACCAATCAATTAATGGTTTGCAGGTAACTATGCCGATGGTAAATATGTCGGATGCTGCTCCCGCTAAGGTAAATGAAGCAGAAACAATTCCTTTGGGAGATGTAAGCTTCGGACAGAAATCAGTTTCTCTGTTCAAAATCGGTAAAGGATTTAAACTTACTGACGAAGTTAAAAACTACGTTTCAATCGATGTATTGGGAATCTATCTCCGTGACTTTGGTATTCAGTTGGGTTATGCTATGGATACTTTGGCAATGGATGTTTTGATGAACGGTAACAAAGCTGATGGTTCTGAATCTGCTCCGGTTATTGGTGTATATGAAACAACCAACGGTATTACTTATAAAGACTTGTTGCATATCTGGGTTCGTGCTGCTCGTATGGGCCGTAACTTTACTACTATGATTGGTGGTGAAGACCAGGCTATCGAGATGTTGAACTTGCCTGAATTTAAAGAACGTCACTCAGGAACTACAGAAGCTACACTGAATATCAAGTCTCCGGTTCCCAACAAGGCTGACTTCTATATTCACCCGGGAACTCCCGATCAGCAGTTGTTGATGGTAGATACCAGTGCTGCCTTGATTAAGCTTACTGCTAAACAGTTGATGCTTGAATCAGAAAGAATCGTATCTAATCAGACTGAAGCTGTATATGCTTCTCTGACTACAGGTTTCTCTAAGATGTACCAGGATGCTGTTCTTCTGTTGGCAGCTAACAAGAAATTCTCTGAAGCTGGATTCCCGAGCTTCATGAACATTGACCCATACCTATTGGTTAACTTAGAATAATATCCGGGATTTCTTCATTGTATTTTTGTCTAATTTCTCCCCGAACAGTTTCAATCCATTCTGTTCGGGGTTTTATATTATAACCTAAAATAAAAAATAAAAGATTATGGCTACTACTTATATTGTAACAGTTGGAACTAATGCCTACAGTTTTAACGACCAGATAACAGGTATTTCAATTGCAAAAGGCGAAGAGAGAGAACTTACTGCCCGTCAGTACAGAACAAAACGTATTCAGAAAGCTTTAGTTTCTGGCCACTTGGTTTTAGTTCCGGATAAGAACAAAACTGCCAAGTATACTGCTGAGGATATCGAAAAGCTTGACAAGAAGCTAGCTGCTCAGTTTACAAAGGGTATGGAAATCAGTAAGATTGCCAAAGCTTATTCACTTGAAGAAGCTAAGCTGATTGCTAAGAAACATGAAATCGAAGCTGATCCGAAAGATACCGTAAAAGATATCCTTGAAGTTTTACTTGAAGATTTCGAAGAAAACAAAGAATAAACAAATCTGGAATATAAATGAAAAAGAATCTAGACTTCACATATGTAACATCAGGTCTGGAAGTTTCATTTAGAGTATTAACCAAAGTCCCGGCCAAATCCATTTTTGACTGGGACTTTGGCGATGATAAGGGAGAGGTTTTCAATGGTGGAAGACATCAATCTTACTCTTATGAGAAGTCTGGATTTTATGATGTAACCTTACATGTCACTAATTCTGATGGATTAGATTTGACTTGTACTCGAACCGTAGTTGTATGTAATTATGGGCATACTACTCTTCAGGATACCATCTACAATTTAATAGATAGGTATATTCCCAAAGAATTGCATGAGAGTATGACCATAGAAGATAAAACTGCATACATCACTAAATGGCAATTATATATCTTCCCACTAGTAAATCATACTATACCACCAGATAAATATAATGATGAATTATGGTATGAGGGACTAGAAAACCAATTAATTATGGAATTGGCAGTATGGGATTATCTCAATATACAAATACAAAATATACTGTTGGTTGCAGGAAATAGTTTTAGAGAAATTATCTCCACTGAATCTCATGGACCAGACCAAGATGGTGATTCACCCGGAGAACATGCTAGAGGAGATAGGATAAAACAAATTACTACGGGTCCTACTGAAGTACAGTATTATGATAAGATATCCGAAAGTATATCTAGCTTATGGAGTACTTATTCAAAGATGATTCAACCTGGAGGGTATATGGATGAACTAAGAAAGAATCTATGTATGCTGGCATCTAGGTTAGAGATATACTTACCATTCTGTGATCAAATCGAACGGTTAGTAGTACCAAGAGTAGTAAATCATCGAAAACCAACTCCTTTGGGGGGACCCAATCCAACAGCCCCTCTCAATAAAGCAAGTAAACCTTCGTTAACCATAATAGATAAGAAATCATGACAAAAGAACCTTGGAGAATGGTTAAGAACCATTCTTGGAATAGGTATAAAAAGATTATCACTGATTTCTTAGACTGGGATGCTGGAAGACAAACAATTACTTGGGCTAAACACGTTAATCAATATCTAAATCATGCTGAGGATGATAGCCCAAGATATTATAATATTCCCATAGAAGCTTTATGCTATTACAATGCTTTTAGGAATTGGCCTATTAATAAGGCTACTGTTTCTGGAGAATTAGATGATGAGAACCTTTCTATACTTATTTCAAAGAATTACATAGAACAAATCGGATATCTCAATCAGGAAGGTTATTGGAACTTTAACTGGTCCGAGGATAGATTTGTTATCAATGGGATAGTATATAAGCCTTCTGGAGATACTCAAGTATCTCAGGCTAAAGATGAAGCTTTGGTATTCTTGGTAATCCTCAAAAGGGATAGAGATACTAAAATCAAATTCGTAGAACAAAATCCATAAAGATATGAAAATGTTAATGTTACGTTTCACCAAGCTTAACAATGTAGAAGGCGATTGGTGGGACAGTAATCTTATAATCTTGAATGGACCTTCTGGAGTTCACATAGAAATGCCTGGTACTGGTAATTCGGCTACTACCATGCAATCTATGACTGGTATGAAGTTCGTATCAAATTACCAAGATTACTTTGGAGAGGTATGGGATAAAGATATACCTCATATAGGCTTTGGTCAAGTTATTAAGTTCAGAGTTAGGAAATTACCTGATTATGCCGTAGTAGTTGGGGATATAGAGGATGGAGGAGATGTTGACCCAGATAATCCAGATGATATCCCAAATGCTTTTGCTGGTAAAGAAAAAGAATACTTCCGTGGTAATAACTCAGAACTGTTATTGGGAAAGAATAAAGTAACACCTTAAAATATATACATATGTACGTTAGTAAATACTACACTTGCGAAGAGATTGACCAACGGCTATTACAGGGTTATTATGATGACTCTTTGGCTCATGGTTTTGTTGGAACTCTTAAAGAGTTCTGGGCATTCTTCTTATCAATTGCAAACAAGGTAGATAAGAAAGAAGGTTGGGATTTGTCAGAAAATAACTTCTCTGATGAATTGCTAGAAAAACTGAATGGAATTGAGGAACATGCTAACTACGTTACTAAAGTTTCTCAACTAGAAAACGATTTGAAATATCAGACTCAAGAACAAGTTGAGAAATATATACATGACTTAGTAGATGGTGCTGATGATGCTTTGGATACATTAAAGGAATTGGCTGAAGCCTTAAACAATGACCCAAACTTTGCTACCAATATCACTAACCGATTAACTGAATTACGTACTCAATTAGAAGCTGAGGTAACTAGAGCTAAGAACCGTGAAAACGAATTAGCTTCTCAGATTAAGATTGTGAACGATAACTTGGTTAACTCGGTTAATACGTTGAATGCAACTATCATTAAAGTAGTACAAGATATTACTAGGATGATAGAAGCAATCAATGCTCGTATTCAAAAGGTAGAAGACCGGGTTGGTAATTTGGAAGTAGAAACTGACAATAACTTAACTGAAGCTAAAAAATATGCTAAGGAATTGGTAGATAAGGAAGCTGCTGAACGTAGAGCTGCTGATGAGAAACTGACCGAGGCTGTTCATCAAGTACAGTTAGACCATACTAGGGATATTGCCGACTTAAATAATAAGATTCTAACCGAGGCTTCAGAAAGAGCAAATGCAGATGTAGCATTAGAATCTAAACTGAACACCGAAATCAGTGATCGTAAAACTGCAGACCAAGAACTTGAATCCAAGATTAATGCTGAAGCTGCAGCTCGTACTGCTCAGGATGAAGTATTACACCAACAGATTGTAAAGGAAACTTCTGACCGTCAGAATGCAGATAATGGTTTACAGCAGAACATTACTCAAGAAGCTCAGAACCGTCAGAATGCAGATACTGTACTTCAGAACAATATTGATAACGAGAAAGAAACTCGAATTGCTCAAGATGAAATCCTTGACCATAAGATTGAGGATTTGAAAACTCAGGCCGGTACAGATAAAACCGAATTGCTTGAAAAACTAGAGCAAGAAAAACAAGAACGTATTGCTGCCGATAAAGACTTAGATAATCGTAAGGTAGATAAAAGAGAAGGCTATTCTCTTACTAAAAACGACTTTACCGATATTCTCAAGGCTAAATTGGATGGCATTGAAGAACATGCTAATTATATCACAAAAGTATCTCAGCTTATCAATGATGCTGGTTATCAAACTGAAGCAGATCTTCAGGCAGCTATTGAAAAGATTATTGGGGAAGCTCCAGAGGTTCTTGATACTTTGAAGGAGATTGCAGATGCTTTGGGTAATGACCCAAACTTTGCAACTACAATTACCAAGAAATTGGCTGCTATTACCGAACAGTTGAATCAAGAAATTACTAATCGTACAGAAGCTGATGCCCAGGTACAGGCTAATGTAGATAAGGAAGTTTCTGACCGTAAGGAAGCTGATACTGCTCTTGAGGCTAAGTTGAAAGAATACGTTGATAACGAAGTAGATAAAATTACTGGTAACACTGACGGTATTCAAGCTAGTCTGAATAAGGAAATCCAAGATAGAAAAGATGCCGATGCTGCATTACAAGCTGCTATCACTAAGGAAGAAACGGATCGTAAGGCTGCTGATGCTGCATTAGATACTCGAGTAACTGCTAATGCTACCAAGATACAAGAATTGGCTTTATCTATTCAGGATGCGGTAAATACCGTTAAAAATGAACTTCAGGCTAAGATAGATGCTTTGCAAACAGAAGTAAATACTAACAAGGCAAATATCCAACGTAATACTGACAGATTAAATGACCAGATTACTAAGGAAGCTGAAGATTATGCTGAATTAAAAGGCATGGTTAATGCAGAAGCTGAAGCAAGAGCCAATGCTGATACTAATCTTAAGTCTCAGGTAGATAAGGTAAATATCGACTTGAACACTGAGGTTTCAAAGAGAGAAGCTGGTGATACTGTTTTACAGCAGAATATCGATAAGGAGATCTCTGATAGAACTTCAGCAGATACTTTATTAGATAATAAGTTCACGGGCTTGATAAATACTGAATCTACTGCCCGGGCAAATGAAGATGAGAAAATCAATGCTCGAATCGACCAGGAGATTAAAGATCGTAAGGCAGGTGATGATGCTTTAAGCACCAGAATAGATAGCCTCAATAGTGGAGTAACCGGTTCTTTAGATGAGCTCAGGGAGAAAGTAACTAATAACACTACTGCTATTCAAACCGAAGTAGAAAGAGCTAAGGCTGCTGAACAAGCTCTTAAGGATTCTCTGACTACAGCTATGGAAAATCACAAAGATGATTTGGTAGCTATATCTAAAGATATCAATGATGAGGCTCAAAGTAGACTACAAGAAGATACCAAGCTTCAGAATAATATTGATACCGAAACCCTTAATCGTACTCAGGCAGACACTCTGTTAGAGAATAAGATTACTCAGGAAGTATCAGATAGAGTTCAGGCTGTTGAAAACTTGAATGACCGAAAGGTTGATAAAGTAGATGGCAAAGAACTTTCTTCAAATGACTTTACCGACTTATTAAAAGCTAAGTTAGATAATATCCAGGAATTTGCTAACTACATTACTAAGGTATCTCAGTTGGAAAACGATTCTAACTATCAGAATGCCGAACAAGTAGAAGCTGCAATCCAAAAGGTTATTGGTTCTGCTCCTGGAGTATTAGATACACTAGAAGAGATTGCAAAAGCATTGGGAGATGATCCTAACTTTGCAACTACAATTACTAATAAGCTGACTGAACTTAAAGGTATTATAGATAAGGAAATCTCCGATAGAACTGCAGCTGATGAACAAGTTACTCAGAAGTTTACTGAATTAAGTACTACTCTTAATGCTACAGTAAGTGAACTGAGAACTTTCGTAACAGAAACTCGTTCTGAATTATTAACAAAGGCTCAGGCTCAGGATGAATTAATTGCTAAGAATACTGCTAATATTCAACGTAACTTAGAATTAATTCAGGGATTACAAAGTAATCAGAATACTGGTTATCTTGAAATCAAGGAACTATTGAATACGGAAATTGAGGCTAGAAAGGCTGAGGATATTCGTATTGAAGCTAAAGTAGACAAGAATACTCAGGACCTTACTACAGAACGTAATGAGCGTATTGCTGCCGATAAAGTTCTCCAGGATAATATTGATGCTGAAGAGGCTGCAAGAATTGCTGCTGATAATGCTCTGGGTAAACGTATAGATAAAGAAATCGAAGATAGAAAAGCAGCTGATACCGCACTTGAGAATAAATTTAATGGTATCACTAACGGCTTAGATGAACGTCTTCAGAAAGAAGAAGCTACTTCAAATGCTTTACCCTTAACTATGGTTACGGAAATTGATCCGAACTTGGTTATCAATGGTACTTCTGCTGAAGTAAACTTTAAGAGTTCTGTAAAAGGAGAAGGTAATCTCTATAGAGAACCTATGCCTCGTAAGTTTGCTATCCCTGCTTCTACAGATGCTAAAGCCGGTCTTCAATCAGCTGCCGATAAGAAGAGATGGAATTCTATGCCTAATGATTATATCACTGGAGCTAGTTATACACCTAAGGCTGGTGTGGTTACTACTAACATAAGTAGAAGTACATATAACTCCGATGAAGGTATACAGAAATCTAATGATTTCACTGTAGATATCCCTGCTTCTACTGCTGAGAAAGCCGGTGTACAAACTGCAGCAGATAAGAAGTTATTTAACTCTATTCCTCAGACTGTAGTAGTTGGAGAAGGAGCAACTTCAGATGCTAATAAAGTTACAGTATCAGTAAACCGAAAAACTGTAAACGAAGGTATATATAAAGATGATAATACCACTTTTAATTTACCAGTAGCCTCAACTACTAAAGCTGGTACTATGACTGCTGCTGATAAGGTTAAGTTGGATGAAACTTTACCCCAGCAGATTGCTAAGGAAATCCAAGACAGAAAAGATGCCATTGAAGCCTTGAAGAATTCTTCCGAAGCTTCCCTTGCTCAAGAAATCGAGGATAGAAAAGCAGCTGACCAGGCATTAGACACCAAATTTACTCAGGCTATCAAAGAAGAGGCAGATGCTCGTGCTGAATACGACCAGGTTCAGATGCAAAAGATTCAGAAAGAAGAAGAAGCCAGAGCTGCTGCAGATACTGCTCTTGAAAATAAGTTACAAACCAACATCAATAACTTAGAAAAGAAGCATGATGATTTCGTAGCAACTAAGGGTAAGGCTAATGGATTTGCTTCTTTGGATGGTAATGGCTTAGTACCATCTAGTCAATTGCCCTCTTATGTTGATGATGTTATCGAAGTTTATGCTACTTATGATGTCAGTGAAACTGGAAAGCTGAGCAATATTAAATTATATTCTGACCCAGATCATGCTAATCCTATTACTGGAGAATCAGGTAAGATATATTTGAATATTACCCAGGATGAACCCTCTTATCAATTCCGTTGGTCAGGTACTCAGTTTGTAGATAGTAATACTTCTTCACTGATACTTGGAGAAGTTACTGGTACTGCTTATGATGGAGGTAAGGGTAAAGCTTTAGCTGATTGGAGAAAATCTCTGAATGATAATCTAAAGTTTTATTCTCATATTAAGGATGAAGGAGCTTGGACTAGAAATGCTACTGAAGTTAGATTAAATTTCGATTGTTCAGATTTTGGTAATACTGCAATTGTAAATACTTATAATCAACCTATCCCAGCTGCTACCAAAGACTTAGCAGGTGTACAAACTGCAGCAGACAAAAAACTGTTTGATAGTATACCCTGGGGGATTATATCTAATGTTCAAGGTTTTGAAGAAGATCCTTCATTAAAGGATAAGAATGTAGTTAAATTAAAACTAGAAAATTATAATCGTACTCCCATAGGAGAAGAGGTATTACCAGAGTATAAGAAGATATCTTGGACCATTACTCTTCCTTCAGCTAGTGCAGAACAAGCCGGTACTATATCCGCAGATATGTTCAACAAACTTAACTCTGGCCTGAATGGAGATATTACCAAGGCTTTGAATGAAGCTAAGGCTTATACTGATGCTGCTAAAACTGCATTAAAGAAATTAATCCAGGATTCTGACAAAGTAATCAAGGAAAGCTTAGATGCTCATATTGGCAATAAGAGTAACCCTCACAATGTAACTAAAGCTCAGATAGGTTTAGGTAATGTACAGAACTTAGCTCCAGCAGATATGCCAGTATCTACTGCTCAGGCTGCTGCTATTGCAGATGCTAAGGCTGCAGGTACAAAAGCTCAGACCGACTTAAATACCCATGCAAACAGAAGAGATAATCCTCATAATGTAACTAGAGCTCAATTAGGATTGGCTACTACAGACCAAGTAGTATTTGCTAAAACTACTGCAGCTTCTGGTTTCTGGAAGGAATCAGATGGTAGATTAAAATCTCAAGTAGAGAATTTGAACCATACTCTGGACCAAATCTGCAATATACCCACGGTTCACTTTAAGATGAATGGCAAATACCAAGTGGGAACTATTGCTCAGAGCTTAGAGGAAATTGAACCTCTGTTGGTATCCGAGAATACCATACCTGCTTCTCAAGTACCTAACCAATCTAGATTCGAAACCTTCGTCGGAGAAGATGGTCAGGAATATGTAAAAGTAAAAGTAGTAGAATATGAAATGCTCAGTGTCATGGCTCTCGAAGGAGTTAAGTTATTGAGAAAAGAATTCGAAGACTTTAAGAAACAATTAAACAATAAGTAATATGGCAGAAATAGCAACTTGGAGTGCTATTCTGAATAAGACCGGCCTTGGTAAGACCTCTAATGAGTGCCCTACCAAGGCTGAGTTGTTAGCACTCAATAATGGTAAGGACTCCAATGTTGACAAGGTTATTGTAATTAGTAATGCTGCTAGCTATGGTAACAATGAATGTGTCAAGTTAGAGGATATCAATGCCGAGCAATGGATTTATACATTCCAGTGGGATCCGAAGGGTAATCCTTCTTTTAATGCTCCAGCTACTGGAGGTACATACCCCTTTGGTTCATATGCTTCTAATCGAGTTAAGCAAGTAAACGGTGTTAATACTACTATCTCTCAAAGTTTGGCGAATGATGTCACTAAAACTTCGGAAGGTTCTTGGTATACTACAGATTACGACGGTAATAAAGGTAGAATAGTACCCAACAATACATCTACTAATAGTAAATCAATCACTGTAACTTGGACTCAGAAGTATTCGGGTAAAACCATACAGGCAACATTTACCCAGGCAGCAGGTAGAAAAGTTTATTCTTCATGGAGTTATAACTGTAGAGTAGATAAAACTTCTTTCAGTTACAGTGGAGGTCAATCTAATGTAACTGCTAAGAGTGCAAGTAGAACTTATACTTGGAATGGTCAAGGTAGTAGTTATACAGAATCAGAAACTGCTACCGTAAGAGTTTCTAGTCCGGCTTCTATTAGTGGTAATAGTATTTCTATCCCAAGTAATAGTGGTTCTGCTAGAAATTTTACGGTTACTTTCGATTTCTCAACTGCTACAGACCAGACTATCTCAATTTCTCAGGAAGGAGGTCAAGTAACCTATGTAGATCACCTATCTATATCCCCAACTACTAAAAATGTACCTGGAACTGGTTCAGGATTTAGGTTGACAGTAAATGCCAATTATGATAAATATATAAACGGAACTTATGTAGAAAATGTTAGTTCTATTTATACTTCGGATGAAGTAGTTGAGGGAACTTCATCTGATATTACCATCTCTGGTAGAACTTCTAGTGGATGTAATATTAGTGTAGCACCAAACCCTAACTCATCACCTAGAACTTTTAAGATTAAGTTTACTTATGATACGGCAACTCCTGTATATTTAACCATTACACAGAATTCGGCTGAGGTAACTTATCCTAGTAGCGGTATAGTATTTGAACATAGTACTCAACAGAATAGTGGTTATAAAACTAGTACTTTATCCATTGGTACTGTTGAAGGTAAAGGAGGTAATATTTCTTTTTATATAAAAAGTTATAGGTCTAGATATGTTAACGGTTCTTTAAGTTCTATCGAAGCTATTAAACCTACTCTTATTTTGCCATCCGGAGTAACCGAAACTATTACTAATGTGAGTGGTTATTACTTTAAAGTAACTATTACCATACCTGAGCATTCAAAGCCTGCAAGCAGAACTCTTACAATCAGAGCTAATCAACCTAATGGCTTAGATAGAGAGTTAGTACAAACTGTACAACAGGGTGCTTCAACTTATGAGTTTGGTATTAGGGAAAACTCGGGGGATTCTTTGAGTACTTCTCTTACTTATTCTGGTTGGCCAAGCTCAGGCTCATCCATCAGTAGACCCGTAAGAGTATATTCTAGGAAGAATGGTAATCAATTCCTTAATTGGGCTTTATCTTCTAATGTGGATTGGATTACTATATCTGGTTCAGGTGCTGGGGCTATATATAGGGTAGCCACTAATAACAGTAGTTCATCTAGAACAGGAATTATTACCTTTACTCAAGGGGAATCTGGTAAAACTTGTACTCTGACAATAATTCAAGAAGCTAAATATGATAATTTCAGATTGGAATTAAGTTTAAATATTTCAAATGGTAATGATGAAGATACGTGGGGATTATTTGATACGGCTAATATGCCTCATACTTCTGACTTTATGTATGATATGAGCTTAATACGTGAGGGTATTATAGTAGACTCAGTAGAAGGTAAAATAACTGTGAATTCTCTTCAAAGTCTTACTAAGGATAGAGGGATTGGAGATAATGTTTATGTATGGGCCTATAATTCTGTAAGAGGTTTATGGTTATCAATTGGTAACTTTAGGATTGAAGAGGGGAAAAATGCCTATCATTGGGATGTTTCTTGGCCCACCTAGACAATTTAATCCTAAACACAACACTAGTACATTTATTGATAGATAAATTTAATTATTAACTTTAAAACTAAATCATTATGGAAGTTAAATCTGGTGAAGGTACTGTAGTGGTTGCGGATCGTAATCGTTATAGTGATGAATGTTGTAATAATCGAGGATGGGGCTCCGGTTTTGGTGCTGCTGTGAAATTAAGAGCTTAGTTAGAGAATCCGAAAACAGATTAGCTCTTCAGGCAGAACGTAATCATTGCGAGGTAATGAAAGGCCAGCAAGAGATTAAGTGTCTGATTGAGAACACTGCAAAAGACCAAGAAATTGCTAGACTGAATCGAGTAGTTAATGCTCAAAGAGATCAGAACATTATTAACTCGGTAGTACAGGCTTTAGGTAATAAAACTGCATAATTTCTATTAAAGTTGATTAGGGAAAAGGGAGGTACCTGTAGTGGGTATTTCCCTTTTTTCGTTTTAATCTAGTAAGAAACATGGAAGAAGATAATAAACTACAAACCTTTACTCTCCAAATGCAACTACCGGCTCCTAATTTAGAGGTAGCAAAGAGAGTAGCCGATGAAGCACAAAGACTGATAGATATCTATGGATACTATAATTTCTTGAACCTAGTAGAATTTATGAAACAGAATCCCAGTATGGTTCAAATGGGATTAAGTCTAATCAATAAAAATAATGCAATATGGAAGAAATGAAATTTAAATCATTACAAAGAGGAGATTCAGTCTTTACTCTAGAAAGAGACAGAAGATCAATGTACCCAATCTTTGACCGAGCTAAAGTAGTAAAGGTAGGAGAAAGTAAACCCAGAGCTAATGAAAATGGTGATGGCTTTTCTAATCTTATAGAAATTGTTCTTCAAGATTCCATTGGTACAGTAACCGTATATTTACCTTCAGATGGAAATGAAGGCATTTATAACAATGTGTACTACACTCTAATTAGAAGTAATATTGTAAACGAAGTATCATTGCAAAGGTCACAGGCTCTTGGTATTATTAATAATGTAGGTAAATACGAGAACATAATAAAGGAATGCGATAATATCCTTGCTATGTTTGAAAACAAGGAGCCCACTAATGGTAGTCAATTCAATGAAGAATTCGCTTCATTCAGGAAAGATGTAGTATCAGTATTACAATCACAACAGCAAGCCATAAATCTTATGATGGATTCACTTGGCTTGAATAAACCGAAGGAAAATCCAGATGGCAAGTAAGTCAGTAAACATAACTATAAGTACTCCCTTGGGAGACTTACAGATATATACTGACCCAAAAGAACAGGCTAGAGCTGAGAGGTTAATTGCAGAAACTCCTTCTATCATGAGGAATGCTTATGATAGAGCTACTGAGAAATTCGGCAATCAACTTCTCAGACTTGTGAAAAAATGCCTAAGAACGGGTACTCCTCCAAGAGGAACTCATTGGGATCCTCACTCGGCTAATACCATTAAACGATACGGAGAGCATACCCTTTTGAATTATACGGGTCAGTATTTGAGATCAGTACAAATAGTAAAACAGAAGAATCGAACTTACGTAGGTATACCTACTAACCTTAAGAAAACCAGAAAGGATGATAGGACTAGTAAAAGAACATTGAACCAAGTAGCTATCATGTTAGAGTATGGTTCTAGAGGTGGTAATTTACCTCCAAGACCTCTATGGGCACCAGCTTTCGAACAAGTTGGTGGTAAGAAGGTTCTGAAGGAAACTATAGTAAGAGAACTTCGTAAAGAAATAAGGAAATATAGAAGATAATGGGATTCACTATAAGCAAGAATCAAGGTTCAGGTAGGACTGTTATAACGGTAACACCAGAAGAAAAGAATGCTACGGACAAAGATATAGTTCAGATCTTAACAGTAGAAGCTGTAGATGGGTCAACTAAAGAAGTAAAGCTTATCCACAAGAAAGGGGAAGGCAATTATGAATACACTTTCAGAGTTTCACCCACTGAATTATACTTTGAGCCTACAGGAGAAAGTAAAGAGGTTACTATTGTATCTACTAAACAAATGGTAATCAATGGAAAGAAAGTTGGTGATCCAGTTAATGTAAATTATACTAGGGAAAACTCGGGAGATGTATCTGGCTCTGGTACTACTCTTATCATGAGATTAAACGATAATACTCATAATGATAAACTTGGCCAAGTAATTTTCATACAGGATGAATCAGGTAAAACTGTAGTTGTAACTTGTAGACAGGTTAAAAAAGAGAACGGAGGGGATATTGGTCTTATCCAATTATGGTCTGGTTCTGGAGTTCCTGAAGGTTATGTACTTTGTGATGGAAGTCAAGTAAGTATAGCAGAATACCCAGAATTATATAAAGCTATTGGAGATAAGTATAATACTGCTTCTACTAAAGCTGGTTATATAAGTGTTCCAGACTTAAGAGGTAGATTTGTAGTAGGATATGATCCAAGAAATTATGAATACGAACGTATTGGTAATACTGGTGGGCAGGCCCTAGTAACTCTTACTTTAGATCAAATACCTCCACATAGTCATAAGATTACATTTAAAGAGGAGAAATGGGGAGACAATGCTAGTAAGAGACCATTCCCTAATCATACTAGGCCTAACTCAGATTATACAGCAAATACTCAAGTAACCGGAGGAGGTAATGCTCATGAGAATAGGCCACCATATTATGTATTGGCTTATGTAATGAAAATAAGATAGGAGGTAATTATGGTAAATTCACAAGAGATAGTAGAGAGAACCTTCTATATATGCTTATTGAATGTTCTCTTAGAAAAGAAGATGGGACTTAATCCTGAGGATTATTTACCTTTATCACAAGAGAATGAAAAGAGATTCCAAGAAGATAAGGAAGCAATAGATAAGTTCATTTACTTATTTGGTATAGGTAATAACCAGGTAAGAGGTCCTAAAACTTGTCCAAGGATAACTATAGAAAGCACTGCTTATTATCCTGGAGATATTGGAGTAGAGAAATATATCATTGGAGATAAATTAGAGGCAGGCAATTATCAGATGTCAGAGTTCCCGTATGAAACCAAGGATATCACTATCGATATTCATCTGGTAGCAACTACTCAGAATGATATGAGATTACTTCACTCTATTCTTCATGAAGCATTACCCACTAGGGGATATATAAGACCTTACTTCAATGATTTAGAAGAATGGGATAAAGGTAGGATAGCTCCTACTGGGAATCTGTTTATAGAGATTGGTAATTTCTATGACCATCCAGATGAATCCCATGGATTATTGGAAAAGGTATACCAATATGTATGTAAGGATGGTATTATACCAGAAAAACTGGTAGAAATGGGGGATCTAATACCTATAAAAGATATAAGTCTTTTACTAGGACCAGAATACCAAAAGGACGAGGAGATGCTCAATCTCAATATACATGTTTAACTCAAAAATTTACTAAAATGAAAAAGTTAGTGTTTATGCTGATGGCACTCATTTTACCAGTGTCATTGTTTGCTGCAGAAGTAGAACCTTCAACTGGTTCAGAGTTCGTAATCAATCTGGGTACCTTTACGGGTATAGTAACTTTGGTATCATCTTTGGTTACTCAGATACTAAAGGTAATCCCAGCTATCAAAGACAACAAACTTGCTAAGATTGGTATATCTGCCTTAGTAGGTATTCTTGTATGTCTTATAGCTTGGGGATTACAACTTACACCATTATTGGAAAACTATCCTTTCTACCAGGTATTAATTTATGGATTAGCTGCTGGTTTATCAGGATGTGGTTTCTATGATGTGATTAAGGCTATCGGAGGTTTATTTAAGAATAAAGAAGATTAATTTTCTAATAATACCAGTAAGGTAACGATACTTACTGGTATTAATTAAATTAATGTATAACCTATAAAACACAAGGATATGTCAAAATCACCAAGCGTTGTTTTTAAATTCGAGAACAACAATGTTCAACAGACTACTCCTCTTTTAGGAGTATCATGTTTCTTGGCTAGAACTGAAAAAGGTCCCTATGATGATCCTTCAGAATTAATCACTTCTTTCTCTCAATTCCAAAGAATATTTGGTAAAGAGATTGTACCTGATGGTTCTGTATCTAACATAGAGAAAGCTTTAGTAGGAGGTTCTAAGCTAAGAATTATTCGTGTATTGGGAGCAGGTGCTAAAAAGGGTACCATTACTAAAGCAGAAAACTCTAGAGTATTAGAAGAAGATGAGATTGAATTAGCTTCTGCTATACCTGGAGAAGTTCAAGCTTCTGAAGTAATGAAATTTACTTCTGGAGGTACTAATGTAAGCTTTGGTTTGGTAACTAAAGGGTATGGTGATCCTATTGGTTCTGGAGAAACCTTTAAAGTAGGTTTTTCTAAATCAGTGAATACCATCTTTTATAACATATATGATGCCAATGGTTCTATCCTGGAATCAGGTCCGGTAATTACTTATAAAACTAAGGATGCTCAGAATAAAACTTCTGTAGATTACTTGGCTTTAAGTAACTTTGCTAGTAATTCTGCATATCTGGAACCTAAGATGGTAACTACTACCGATAAGATTAAATCTTTCGAGAACTTAGTATCTTGGCTTCAGACTTCAATTGACCAAACTGAGAATCCACTAACTATCCAAGTTGGAGGTAAAGAAGCCACTAGTACTGAGACTATGTTCAATGGTACACTGGGTACTGCTGGTGCTGACCCTACTGCAGATGAATGGATTGCTTCTTTGGATTTGGTAAAGGATTATACAGATGTTTATCAGCTAGCTTGTTCTCATATTCATCAACATCTGAAAACAGATCAAGATGTTTTAAAAGTACATAAGGCTGCTAAAGATATGTGTGCTGAATTGCAAGAATATACTTATTACATCGAAGTACCTAAATATACTACCCATTATTCTGAGGGAACTCAGCCTAGAAATAAGCAGAGCATTATTACTTGGATTAATAATTGTTTGGGTAGTATCGGTAATTCTAAGTATGCGGCCTATTTTGCAGGTGGTATCAAGTACTACAATGAATTCGGGTTACTTACTAATTCAGATGTATTGGGTACCATCTTCGGTTTGGGTGATACTTCTGCTTCTAACTATGGACCTTGGAAGTCATTTGCCGGTATGAACCGTGGAGTAATCTATGATGGTCAGGGCCCAGTAAGTCCTAACTATGGTAGTGATTCTCGTTATAATGAACTAAACGAATTGGCTCAGATGTATGCCAACATGATTGTAATCAAAGATACTCCGTCTTCTGGTAAACAAACCATGTTATGGCATTGCTTCTCTTCTCAAGTAAAACAAGATTCAGAAAGATTCCTTTCAATTGTAAGGTTGAATTTGTACTTGAAGAAGACTCTTCGTCCTATATTGAATAAGTATTTGGAAGAGCCCAATATCTGGGGTACTTGGAAGAATATCTATCTTGAGGTAAAACCAATCCTAGATAATCTGGTAGATGAAAATGCTATGTCAGAGTATATATGGATGGGTGACCAAGATGCTGGCTCTTATTCAGAACTCTCCGTAAATAATGAAGCTGATGTCCGTCAGGGTAAATATAAAGTAATCCTGAAGTATAAGGATATTGTTCCTATGCAAGAAATTACAATTAACATTGTAATCGATGCAGCTTCTAAATCAGTTAATATTTCAGAAAACGAATAACATTAAAATCATAAAACATGGGAGCAAAAGTAAAGAATCCTAGAAAGAAATTCCTATGGAGCATCTCTTTCCCAAAACATCCTATCAATACATATCTATTCCAGACTTGCCAACTTCCAGATATTGAGATTGACCAGGTTGCTCATGGTGATGTAAACAGAGATGTAAAAACTGCCGGTAGAGTTACCGTAGGTAATCTGGTAGTAGAGAAACTTTTAACTACTGCTGGTTCAGATACCTGGCTTCAAGATTGGTTATATTCTTGCCAAGATATGATAGCTGGAGGTGGGTTAGTTCCTAGTGAATATTGGGAAACTGCCATTGTAAATGAACTTGCAGAAGATGGAGTATCTGTCCTAAATACTTGGCTGCTTGAAGAAGTTTGGCCTTGTAAAGTAACTGGCCTTGACTTAGATCGTATGGCTTCAGAAAACACAATAGAAAATATAGAATTTTCTGTCGGTACTTGCGATAAGTATTAACTCTCTTAGTCATTTTCTTACTAGAGTTTTAGGTGGAGGGGTGGGATTCCTAGATAAGGAGTTTCACCCCTTTCTTGTTGATACTTACCGCTACTATGAAATTATGAACTTTTAAAAATTAGATAAAATGGATATGACACTAAGAACCTTAGTATTCACTGCTCCTTCTGGTAGACTTTTTGAAATCAGAGAGCAGAATGGTGAAGATGAAGAAATTATCACCAACCCGGTAGATTCAAAGAATCTTATGAATCTTACCAAGTATATTTCAGCAATAGTAGTTAAAACGAATGCTACTAAGTCAGGTAGATTAACCATAGAGGATGCTCTTAAGTTACCCTTGCTGGATAGATACTGTATCCTATTTAATTCTCGAATCTTCTCTTTGGGAGAGGAAGTAGAATTTACTTATAAATGGGATAACAAAGATTCTGTAACTTACTCTCAGGACTTGAGAGAATTTCTTTTCGATTATGCAGTACTTCCTACAGAACAAGAAATGGAAGAAAAACCCAATGCCATTCCTTACTACCCGGGAAGAAAAGGAGAAGATGGATTTACTCTTATGCAATATACAGAGGAATTGAACTCAGGTAAGGTAATCCAATTCGAATTGATGGATGGAGAAAAAGAGTCTCAGATGGTTCAGCTTTCACCAAGTAAACTTACTCGACACTCTACTCTTCTTCTTCGTAACCTTAAGTTAAAGGTGGATGATAAATTTGAGAAAGTAGAAAACTTCTCTCTATTCTCATCAAGGGATATGGCAGAAATTCATCGGTTGGTAAATACAGTAGACCCAATCTTCCATGGATATACTCAAATCGAAAACCCAGAAACTGGGAACATGATGGATTACCCAATTATGGCTGCTCCTGATTTTTTCTACTTGACGGGAGATATAATTTAGAGGAAGATTACATATACATTACTCGGGCTGAGATAGTCTTAGACTATCTCACCTTTTTGTGTCTACCCGTTCGTAAAAGAAAGAAATTCCTACTCATAGCTGAGAATTATTATAAACAAATGAAGAAGAAAATGTCAACATGATAGGAGATACAAAAAGTTTAGTAGAAGTCGGTGTATCAATGGTACTCCGAGATAAGTTTAGCTCTGAAACCGGTAAAATTTCACAATCATTCAACAATATGATGAATGATATGAATGACTGGAACAGGGCTATTCAGATGAGTGCAGGTAATGCTGTACAAAACAGTATGAAATTCCTTGGAGGCATGGCAGAAGCTTATCAGTATTCGGCCAAGGTACAAGATACTATATTCATGGCCTCAAAGATTGCAGGAGCTACAGCTGAGCAACAAACAGAAATGATGCAATTAGCTCAAGCAGTCAATGCCGTTACTCCCTTGACTGCTGCAGATATTGCTTCTGGTCAAAGGTACTTGGCAATGGCAGGTAATACAGTAGAACAGATAAAAGATATGACTGGACCGGCTGCTAAGTTAGCATCTATCCTTGGTCAACCCTTTGGAGGTAAAGGAGGTGTAGCTGACTTGATGACTAATATCATGTCAATGTATGTTATACCTTCTCAACAAGCTACTAAGGTTACAGATGATTTATATACGGCTGTAACTAACGCTAATATGTCTCTTACCGATTTGGCTCAAGCTATTACTTATGCTGGAGCTGATATGGCTAATGCAGGATATGACTTAAGACAGACTGCTGCAGCTATTGGTGTATTGGGAGATATGGGTATTCAGGGTTCATCAGCTGGTACTGCATTAGCAAATATGATTCGTTATTTGCAACTTTCTTTAGCCGACCAGAAAAAGAAAGGATTTAGTGCATTAACTAGCTTAGGTTTAAGTCCACAAGATTTCTTTGATGCCGAGGGTAATCTTATTCGATTAGATAAGGTATATCGTAAGTTTGGAGAAGCTCTTATGAATAAACCCCTTCTGGAAAGAACTAAAGCTTTCTATAATATCTTCGGAGTTCGAGGTACTCGTGATATCTCTAATCAGATTCGAAATATGATGGCTGGTTCTGATAAGATGACTAAGATCTTAGAACAATATGATAAGAACTCGGGCATAGTAGAACAGGTTACTGAGGAAAGATTGAAGACTCCACAGGGTATCATTGAAGCTTTCAAATCTAACTTTGAAAACTTAGTAGTAAATATAGGGTCAACTTTAGCTGATGTCTTTAACCCAATATTAACTGTATTCACTAAGATATCTCAATGGGTACAAGGAATAGCTGGTACTATAGGAGGTCAGATAGTAGTTAAAGCATTAGCTTGGGGTTCAATTACGGCTTTAGTAGTAAATGGCTATAGGTACCTAGCTGCTACTGGCAGAATGCTTTCTACTTACATGCAACAAACCAATACCCAATCTCAGGCTACGGCAAGTGGAGTTAGTAAGTCTGCTTCTGCTGCAGCTGTATTAGAAGCTAGATTAATACATATCACTCAGATTATGAGAGAACAGTATTACCTTCAAAAAGCAATGGCTTTCGGTTGGACTGCTGGGCCTAGAGGAGGTTGGTATGGACCTAACGGTAAACCCATTAGGAAGTTTGGAATACCTGGGCCAACATTAGGAGGTCTTGGAGGAGGTACTACTAAACCACCAACTCCTACTGCTGGACCAGCAGTAGCTAGGCTAGGTATGAAAGGCATATTCGGTAGATTGGCTGGATTCTTGGGAGGTCCTTGGGGAATGGCCATTGGTATAGCATTACCTCTTGTAGCAGATTATTTACCTAGGCTAATAGACTCACTGAATAAGAATACTGATTCTAATCTATCAAAGGAAACTCTAACTAGTGATGAATATTTAACCGAGAAAATGGCAAGAGCTATCAAGGCAGCTTTACTGAATGATAAACCTAATGGTACTGTTAACATTACTATTGATGGAGCTCCTGTTGGTTCTGTAGCTCCAGGTGAAACTTTAGGAGTTAATTATGCTACTCAAATTGGATTAATACCTTAAATTATGGCAAGAATATTAGGAAAACTAGCGGGTAAGGTTGTTAAGAAATATAATAATCTTACCCAAGATACTGCTGGAGTACTTACAGGTCCCATAAATAAACTCTGGAGAGCTAAGATACACCTTAACCGATTAACTTCAGGTTTACCTAAGGATACTGCTCCCAGAGGTAAACTGTTTAATCCTAATGGGGCTTTGGGAGAAAGGGAAAGATCTTCCAAGAATCCATTACTCAACAGTTCTCTTCAAAGTATTAGGAGATTACAACTTCAGCATGGAAATCTTAAGATTGACAGAGATGATCCTGCTCAAGGTAGGACTGTAGTAGAAAACAATAAACTTTATGGAGTAAGCCAAGATATAAGAAAACTGAACCAGGTAATCATATATAATACTAATGTTAGCCCATACCAATATATTGTTTTACAGAATAGACCTCTGAGCTTTGATTTTAGAGGAGAAACAGCTTGGGCTACCATTAAGTCTATGGGTAGAAATACTCCTATGTATCATTATACTGGTTCAGAAGATATTGTACAATTCAATGTATCTTGGTACTGTGATGACCCAGATAACCCTGCTGAAGTATTAACCAAATGCAGATTATTAGAATCATGGAGTAAATCCAATGCCTATCAAGCAGCTCCTCCAATCTTACAGATTCAGTGGGGAAATTCTGATACTTTTGAAGGTCATTATTATATACTTACTTCTGCTACATATTCTCTTTCTAATTTTAGAAATGCTTCTAGACAACGTATGAAAGGTTCAGTAGATATAAGAGAAGACCTAAATCTGTATCCTGCTACTGCTACTCAAGAATTAATATTCAAACGAGTAAGCTCATATAGTTTATCTTATGAGGATATTGTTAAAAGTAAAGCTGCAGAAAAGACTGTGGGTATTTTTACAACCGATAAAATCAAGTAACCATGGATATAACTTCTTATTTAGTTGGAGCAAGTCCATACGATAATGGATTTACTCTGAATTATGGTGATGGGGATTATTCTTTAGAATCCTACCCATTACTTATACCCTCTTCTCCCAATGACTTTCAGCATACCCTGAAAGAGGGTGAAACTCTACAGAATATCGCTTATAGGTATTATGGAGATTCTGGTAAATGGTATATTATTGCTGAGTATAATAACATAATAAATCCGTTCACTGAATTAAAAGGTGGAATGGTATTAATGATACCGGCTTATGGAAGTTAAAGCAAATAATCCCATATTATATAAAGGCACAGGTACTCCTTACCTAGCCATTTTTGATAATCAAGGTATACCAGTTATGAACCCTCTTACTGGTATACCTTTAGGAGCGTATATAAGTAGCTGGTCATATGTATATGATGAAGAAAAAGAAAACTTAGCTACAATAACTATTGATACTGGTAATCCAGATACTGTAGATGTAGAAGCTTTACAGGAAAATCGAGATATCTTTTTACAGTGGGGATATATTTTTAGTGATGGTACATTTGTATCAAGCCCAGCTATAAATATCAAAGTAAGAGATTTCGATTGTATCTTTGATTCTACAGGTACCCATATAACTATCAAATGTATTGATGGCACGAATCATCTTAGGTTTATGCCCCCTCATAAACCTACTGAGGATATCGATGATAGTATGGTTAAATTCTTGGATTCAGGATGCGGATTAAATGTTGGAGTAATAATAGAAAGGTTTGAGTAATGGCAAATATAATAAGTAATCAAGCTTATCAAGCTATACAGGTACCCACAGAAGTTACTCCTGAAGTACAGGGTACCATTTTATATGCCAATCAGTTTAGTGGCATAGGTCAAGTAGGTATGCCAGACGATTTAGCTGAAGTACTTAATTCTAACTTAGGTACAATAGGTAATAATGTTCTAGTTCAACTAGAAGCTAAAATGGCTGCCTATGGTAATGGGCCTTGGTATGTAGATAGTAGAGATGGGGTAATTTACATACATAACCGTAAGTTTCAACAACCTCCTCATCATACCTATATATTCCAAGCTGAAAACGGAGAAGTATTAAGAGTATCTTTTACTACTCAAAGATCTACTAAGCAGAAGATGATGCAAGTGGGTAATACTATAAAACCTGAGGATAAGCAAATACAAATCCAGGTAAGTTACATCGATGACCAACAGAATGAGATTCTACATGACCCACTACAGTTAGATGCCCTATCTACAGTAGATGTGCAAAGCCCAGGATTATTTCATAGATCCCCCGAAGTTTTAAAACCCCATGTTGATAGTAAGGTAGAGAAATGGAAAGAAGATAGATTGAAATCCTTAGATGAAGAATTGGCTTCTAAAAAACAAGCTCAAAGACTAAAGACTGAATCTGCTAAGAAAGAATATGATGCTAAGGGTACTGGTTATTTAGATGCAGGTGGTGGATTAGAGTCTATGTCCGATACAGAATTAAGGGATGCTACTTCTCAAATGCTAGAGGAAGCTTATACTAAAGGAGAACTAACTAATATAAAATCTTCTATTGATGCACTAGTAGCGGGAGGAATGGACCTTACTTCTGCAATGAAACAAGTATACCAGGGTTTAAATTTCGTATTCAAAAATAAATACACTGAGGTATGGACTGAAGTTTGGGAAGATCCCCGTTCATATTCTTCTGGGGAATTAAAGTCTTCTAGTCGTGTGAATAGTATGACTGAACTGAATGCAGAGAAAAGGAAAACTCAGGAGGGGCTAGCTAAAATGCAAGAAGATCCAAATATCATTGTCTATCCTTTAACTCTTCATGAAGAATCCTATTATCCTCAAACTTATAATCCAGTCCAAGCTGGTAGAGGCCCGGGAGATAATTATGGGTACTATCGAAGCAGAGTAAAGGTATTCAAAAAAGTAAAACAGCTTTTGAAAGTACCTGCTTGGAAAACTCTTACTAACTTATATGATAGAACTGGAGGAGTAGGTAATAGAGAAAGAGCAATGAGGATAAATGCTAATGGCGGTTTAAAGATAACTGAGAAAAAGTTAGTATGCCAAATGCAAGTAGTAGGAAGACCCTCATTAAAAACTTCCATGGTACTTCAACTTTTGAACGTTGGTAAAAGGTGGTCAGGATATTGGTATATAAAGAAATGTACTCATAGAATGGATGCTGGTACAGGATATATTACTGACTTAGAATTAGTTAGGAATAATGGAACCGCTGGCTTTCAAGTTGCTGCTGGTAATATTAATACCCAAGATGTGGTATCTAATAATGCCAGAAGTCAAGGAACCACTGATGTAGGTAAAAATAAAGCTGGAGATGCTCATTCTTCTGATTTTACCATAAATGCTACTAAGGCAGAATATGAAGCCTTCAAAGCCTTGGATGGTAATACCGAAGAACAAAGAAAGTTTGTTCAAGATATGGTTATCTATAGGGAACAGAATGCTAATACTCCTACCAAAGGTAATGATGGCATCATAGAAGTAGAAAGAACTGTATACCAATCTACAGGTAAAGATGGAGAAGACGTAGTTACCATTACTAATGTTAAACGTAAAAAGGTAGAAGCTACTAAGGATGTATATCGAAAGTATAATTTCAATATAGATTACATTATTAAACAGATGAACCAAGACTTTTCTAAAACTGAATAATATGGCTTATGAATCAGCAAAAACAATAACTGAACAAGGATTAGAATCCTTGGGAAGATACTATTCAGTGTACAGGGCTATGGTAGTTAATAACACAGACCCAGATCATATGAATCGTATAAAAGTGGCTATACCAGAGGTAATGGGAGGAATAGTACTCTGGGCTTATTCAAAGGGTCAACATGGATCTACTGGGTCTGGTTTTAAAATGATGGCTCCTAAGAATGGTGATATAGTATATATTACCTTTGAGTATGGTGATCCCAGTAAACCTCTATGGGAATATCATGGTTGGGCTCAAAACCAAATACCTGATATCCTGGATGATCCCGATACTATGGGTATAGTTACACCTAATGGGAATAGAATCTGGTTAAATGATAAAGATGGGTCACTTAAGATGTACCTATATGGGTCTGCTACTATCTATGCTGAAGGCCCAGTAAGTATAAATTCTAAAGCTCAAGCTTATGTGAATGCTTCAAAGGTTATAGTGAACCAAGGTAATAATGATGGTATAATCAATATCAATGAATTAACCCAGAAACTAAACCAATTAGTTTCAGAGATAGAATCATTAAAAGCTCAATATAATTCTCATACCCACTCTGGTATTCAATCGGGACCTGCAGTTAGTGGACCTGTTATTACTCCAGTCACGAAACCATTTTCTACTTTTAATAAAACAGATTATGAGGATTCTAAATTTGTACACTAATGGCAAATAACTTATACACTAATATTATCGGTATTGGCCCTTTGTTTCCAATACGGATTACTGAGAATGAAAAGGGAGAGAAAGGTTGGTATCCAGTAAATGGAGATATTGAACTTGTTCATAATAACCTATCTGCTCTCCTTTGGTATGATATAGGTCAAAGATTCAGGCAAGAAGATTTTGGTACTAGGCTATGGGAATGTATAGAAGAACCCAATACCCAGGCTTTAGCTTTCTTGGTAAAAGACTTCTTAAAGAAAGCTATCTCTACCTATGAAACTAGGATTACTTTTAAAAGCCTGAATATGAGGTTAGAGGGTACCAAGCTTTTCATCGAAATGAATTATGTAATTAATCAAACTGGTAGCCAACAGGTATTGGGTATTAGTTATGATAGGTCTGAAAATATTTTAAAACCTTACTAATATGATAACGAATAAATGGCTAAACCCTTATCAGAGATCCTTTCAACAGATTAAAGCTAAGCTGATCGAATCTCTTACTACTATCAAGGATAAGAATGGTCAGACTCTTATCACGGATTATTCCGAGGGTAATATTCTGATAATTATCCTGTCTTTGTTTGCAGCTATTGCTGAAGTACTTCATTATTACATTGATAACGTGGGTAGGGAATCTTTCTTATCTACGGCTCGGCGTTATGATAGTGTAGTAAAGCATGGCTTATTGGTAGACTATCATCCGAGAGGAGCAGTAGCTGCTTCAGTAGATGTAATCCTAACTCGTGATCTTACAGGTAGTAATATTGCTTCTAGGTTAACTATCCCAAAAGAAACCCTCTTTACAGATGTTAACGGTAACTCCTGGCTTTCTGCTAGAGATGTAACTTGGTATGCTAATGTTACTACTTGTAAAATACCCCTGATTCAACATGAGAAATATAATCAGTCTGGATTGTCGGGATTAGTAATACCTTCCGAAGGTAGACCAGAAATCACAATAGGTAAATTACCTGATGGTAAATACTATGAGCATGGTACAATGCAATTATCCATCGATGGAACTACTTGGACTTTAGTAGATACCTTTGCTTATTCTAAACCTTCAGATAAACATTTTATGGTAACTGTCAATGCTAGCCAAGTTGCCGTAATAGTATTTGGAGATGGTACCTTTGGTTCTATACCTTCTGCAGGTCAAAAGGTAACATCAGCAAGCTTCTATATCACCACGGGTATTCAAGGTAATGTACCAGCTGGTTCTATTGTACAAACTCCAGCCATAGTAAAAGCTTCTATATCTGAGGCTACCACTAGTAATCAATATGCTGCAGGAGGAGGTTCTAGTTATGAGAACTTTGGTATGTTAAAAGAACATATACCCTTGAGTGTTAAAACTCTTGGAGTAGCTATAAGCAAACAGGACTTCGTAGATTTAGCTATGCTAATAGATGGAGTAAATAAAGCTGCCGTAGATTATGAATGTGGAAGAAAGCTTACAGTATATATCAGTGCTGATAATGGTGGAGTAGCTGATTCTGCTATGATAAACAAGGTTTATACCCAACTATCACAGAGAGCCCCCTTAACTACTTGGCTTCAAGTTAAATCTGCAGGATTAGTAGATATAACCTTAGAGATAGAAGTAACCGGTAAGAAATCTTATAAGACCAACGAAATCCAAGCTCAAGTTCTGAATGCCTTATACAATGCTTATTCTATTGAGAACTCCGAGATTGGGGGCAAAGTAAGAATCTCAGATATTTATGCTTTGATTGATAACCTATCTACGGTAGATTACTTACATATCAAGAAGTTCTATATTAAACCTTGGCCTGTTACCATATATGGTAACAAGGAATTACTTCTTGGTCAGTTTAAATTAGAGAAAGCTAATGGGTCCATGACCTATTTTATAAACTTTACTGGAAGCAATTCATACACTGTAAAAGCTTCAAGTGGAGGATTCCAAACTACTGGCTCTGTAGGTAGTACTATAAACATCACTGATAAAAATAATGGTATCACTTTCTCTTTGGACATACAAGCAAATGGCTATCAACAGGGATATCGTTATTCTATTACTATCTCAGAACCTAATATGGATTATGAAGATCCTGGATATAACTTACCTGTATTCCAGAAATCTTCTCAATTAACTTTAACTGTTCACGAAACTGTTTAATATGATAGACCTTAAGAAACTTATAGATTTCCTACCTTTTGAATATAAAGACCAAGACACTTATAAGGTAGATGGAAAGGGTATCTTAGAAAGGTTCCTAGAAATTTGTGGAAGTTATTTTCAAGATAATATATCCGCAGATATTGAGAGTTTACTAGGAATAACTGACTTTGATACCTGCCCAGAGATTTATTTGAATTACCTTTGGGAAAGCTTTGGGCAATTACCTTTTGCAAGGTGGAATAATATTGATGAAGGGGCTTTTAAAACTTATTATAATGGTCTGTTAAGTGAAGCTGAATTAAATAGCCTTAAGTCTAAATGGATTTTACCTAAGAAAGGGGCTTTAGCTTTAACTACTAAACAGATAAGAGATTTACTCAAGTATTCTATATCTCTGATAAAGATACGAGGTACTTCTCAGTTCTTTGAAATATTATTCCGAATGTATGGGTTAAACTGTACCATTGATGACCCCGCTAAATCAGGTTATGATGGTTGGTTAAAAACACATCCTTACTTTGACCAAGATCAGTATTATGATAAATCTAACTTTGATAACATTTACGGTTGTAGTCAATGTATCAATGTAACCTTCCATATAACTGGACATGGCTATTCAAATAACTCGGGAGAATTTATAGAGTTCAGAAAAGCTATAGAAAATATAATCGATAGATTTAAGCCTTATCATGTAGGAGCTACTATTGATTATGGTTTTAATATAAATGATAATTATCTGATAACAGCCGATTTTGTAGACCCAAATATAAACACTATTCAGCCTGGGTATATAACCTCTGTACCTATTAAGGTTACAGTCTCTAGTAATTATCAAAATGCCGACTTAAGGTATCAGGTATCTGGAGATGGTAATACTTGGGGTTACAAGAAATATGAAAATGGCACTATTTTTAATGCCACTATAGGTAATCAGACTTATTATTTTAGAAGTGTGGGAGACCCGACTAAAGTTACCCAAGTTCATGTAAAATTAAAGGAAGTAGTCAAATCCTATAATATATCGGTTAATCCAACTACACTGCATATTACACCAACTAATAAGGAGGTATCGGCTACAGTTACAGCTACTCTTTATCAAGAAGGTAAACAGACTCCAGTTAATATACAATTGGTTGGGGAAACTGAAGTTAAGCCTTCTGGTTCAACTTATAAATTTAAAGAGCCAGGTACTTATGAATTCCAGATTGTAGAATACCCAGTAAAAAGAGTTTCATTGGTTGTTACTAGAGAACCTAATAAATACAAGGTTAAATGTACTCCAGAAGAATTCAAGCTATCAAGTAATGTAACTAGTTTAGCTAAAACCATACTAACTATAGAAGATGATTATGATGAGGAAGGTTTGGAATGTTACTTGATTGGTAAAGATGATACTAGGTATAAATCTGGGGATACTTTCCAAACATTTGGTACTGGAGTTTATAAGTTTGCTTGTACTAAGGATAATTTAGAGAACTTTGATGGTATAGGAATATTTACCGTATATACCAGTATCTCTAAATTCACTTATCATTTATCTAAAGAATATCAAACTTTATCTTTAGAGATGGGAAGTGGATCTGTAAATCAAGAACTTTACTTATCAGTAACTCCCTCTGATGATCCCGATAATCTTATAGATTATGGAGTTAGTATTTATTGTGATAATACTAAGTTAACCGATATTACCTTGAATAAATCTGGTAATGGTAAAGCTAGTGCTACTTATTCATGCAATAAACCGGGAAGTTATAAAGCTGTATGTAAGGGAGATCCTTCAGTTTATACTACTTGGTCAGTATATAGTTATACCAAACCAGAAGATCCCTATATTTATATCGAAGCAGTAAATCCTTCAGATCCTAATTGGATATCTCCAAAGGATTGGGCTAATACTCCAAATAACCAGAAGGTAAATGTATCATATCAACTTGCTGAAGGTAAGTCGGTTACTATCCAAGTAATGCCTTTCGAAATAGAGGAATATGATTCAGTATTACTTATGGAAACCGGAGCAGAGTATAAATTCGAAGAAGTTATTACTTTAGATAAAGCGGGTACCTATACCTTTGTTAGTAAGGGTAATAAAGACAAGAAGGCTACATTAGTAATCAAAGACTATAATCTTGAAGTTAAGATAAGTTGTAGTCCTGAAAGAGCTACTCTAAGTGGGCAAGGAGAAGGAGAAGTATATACCACTGTGGTATGTTCTTCTAATCATAAGGATTTTATAACTGATGTAAGATTAGTGGGTCAAGCTGATTCACATCCAGTACCTTATGAATTTAGAACTTCTAATCCTGGTACTTATATATTTGAAGCTGTTAACAAAACCGATGTAAGGTGTACATTTGAAGTTACTTTAGCTTTTGATGTACAACCAAATGAATTGGTTTGGAACTCTGATGATATTAGCAATAAAACTTTCGAAATAAATATACCCGAAAATACAGCATGGAGAATAACCCCGAAACCTCAGGAATAAATCAACATTACGACATGTATACTGAAACGTCCACCACATCTGGAGTATCTAAAGGATTTACCGTAGCTTTTGCTACAGAGTGTCTTCAATTGTTATATGACCTTCGATGGATGATCCTATTAGCATTCATATTGATAATTGCCGACTTCTGGTTTGGAATGAATGCTAGTAAGTTAAATGGCATACCCATTAGAAAATCCAGAGCTGGAAGAAGAACTTTTAATAAGATAATAGATTATGTATGTTACTTATTAATGGGAGCAGTTCTTGGTAAGGCTATTGGAGAACCCTATGGGTTAGATCCCCTAGTAGTATCTATAACCGTATTGGTAGTATGTTATGGATTCGAAGTGGATTCTATTTATGGTCATATATGTACATTACACGGAGTAGAAAAGAGATACAGTATCTGGAAGATACTTTGGTCTATAGTAACCTTGAAGTTCAATAACTTATCTGAAGCTTTCAAGGATATGTCAGAACAATCTAGGAATTATAAACAATCTAAAAAACAATAGTAACAATGAAAACGTACTTTAAATATGAGGGTTTGATTAAATCTAAGGAGGCAGCAGAAGCAATTGCTGCCCCTGTTGCTCTTGGCCCATTCTGTGGATTCGGCTCAGTTAAGGTATCTGGTAATAAGCTATCAGTTCAAGCTAAAGCAGAAAATGGTAAGGTATTCAAGAATGATGTAGCAGATAGAATTACTGCTAGATATATGGTAAAGAATTCTGAAGATGGAGAATCACCTCAGATAAACTTCGGATGTATTTCTAGGGATGGTTATATATTCATCTCTGATGATGAAGAGATAGTAGTAGATAATATCCAAGGTGCTCAAGGGGCTAATTCAGATATCTTCTTATTCGCAGTTCATCAAGAAGTATCAGAACCAATTGAAAACCCTATTACTTTCGTAGCATATTGGTCTTCATCTTATGAAAGCTTATATACTCTGTATAAACAATCACAGAATCCTTACTATCCCTTAGCAGAAGACAAAATCTCTTGGGATATAGTAAAGAATAATCCTGCTTCACATGAGAAATTAAATTATACCTATCTTAATTCTCAGGTAGAGGGTGCTTGTGAACCCTACAGAAATAGTAAGAATACCATGGTACTGATTGGAGTATATGGTTCTGGTACTGATGCTAATACGAAGGAGTCAGAAAACTATGCAATCATCCCTTATGGAGGTTGTTTCCCTCAACCACTACCCTTTAACTCAGCCTACAATGGGATCATGACCCATTCTATTCAAAGAGTAGAACATGTACTGAAAGGATTCGGAGGTAAAGATGACCAGACTAGTGGTATAACTAATCTACAAGAATATCTTACTAATCTGAAGAATGAGCTTATAGAAATGATTAAAAACTCGGCTTCTTCAGTTCCCACTGGATTAATCGCTATGTTTTCAGGTACTACTCCTCCAGATGGTTGGGCATTCTGTGATGGTATGTCTGGTAGACCTAATCTATTGGGTAGATTTGTAGTAGGGTATGATCCAAGTAATCAGGATTATAATACCATTGGTAACATGGGAGGAGAAGCCCTAGTAACTCTTACTTTAGATCAAATACCTCCACATAGTCATAAGATTACATTTAAAGAGGAGAAATGGGGAGACAATGCTAATAATAGACCATTCCCTAATCATACTAGGCCTAACTCAGATTATACAGCAGATACTCAAGTAACCGGAGGAGGTAATGCTCATGAGAATAGACCTCCTTATTTCGTACTAGCTTATATCATTAAACTATAATTCTATATAAACTTTTAAAATTATTAGGGCTTTTAATTTAAAGAACAGCTAATCGCTTTCGTCCAACACACAAGTGGAATTCTTATTGGAAAATAAGTTACACTGGAAAGGGAACCTCATGCACTGGGTTCCCTTTTTTTTTATGTTAGTAATGTAAGTCTTCTTTAGCTTTCTCTTCCCAATATCTTATATCTTCTTTAAGTTCTGAGATATATCTTACCGAAGATTTAGTTCTAGGCATATCAAAAAACTCTACTAATAAAATGTTAGTGATACGAGAACCATCCTTGATTCTCTCTTTAATATAGGGAGGAGGACTAAGCAATATCTCGAAGATCAAATAAGCATCGGGAGATAGGTTCTTCTTCATATATTTATATAACATATCAAGCATTTCTCCTTTAGCTTTCTCTTCTTCTGTATCATCTTCTAGTTCTTTATCATTATCGAATAAATCTTCTAATTGGTAAAGATTCTGATGATATTCTGCTCCCTCTCCATAAGCAGTTCTTAATAAATGATTCTTAAAGGTACTAAGAGAAGCTAGTATCCTTGCTTTTAAATGTTCTTCTTCACAAGTACCGTAATATTTATTAAAGACAAATAACATCTTATCCCAGAAATAAGAACTTATGATATCGGGTGTAACATTAAACCTCCTATTATCAATTTGCTTAGTAAGACGTCTGATAACTGGTTTACAGATTTTATACATCCTATCAAAAGTTTCCTTATCATAATTTTCTTGCATAGGCTTCAACCTATGTATCTCTGATCCGTTGTTGCCATTTTCCTTTATCTTCATAAGTCTATGTTTTAAAATAATATGCAAATATAAGTATAATAAATCAAATATAAAATAATATATTAATAAAGTTCACCTAGAAGCTGAGGATTAGTGAGTACTAGGATGAGAGTCTATATGTACAACTCTAACCGAGACTATAGAAATCTATATGATTATACTTAATTATATTGCAATATGAAAAAAGATAATACCAAGTTTGAATTTGACACCAGCTTTCAATTAGAAATCCTAAGGTATCTCTTAAAGGATAAAGAGGGAGGCTTAATAATCAAAAAGATTAAACCAAGTTACCTAGTTCTGATTGAGCATTCTTTAATTGCCGAGGGCATATTTAAGTTCTTCAAAAAGAAAAACAAGATGCCTTCTAAGAATATCCTTAAAGAAGTTATAAAAGAATTGCTTGAATCTAAAAATTACGTTGACTTGGTTACTAAGGATGATATACCCAATATCCATAAAATAATCGATGACCTATATTCAAATCCTTTGAATGATTCCGAATACATTCGAGAAAAGATATATCAATTCTCTACCTATGTAGAGATGAAGAACTTGAATGATTCTTTTGATTTGGATAACTTCGAACAATACGAAACCTATTCAAGGAAAATAGAAAAGATACTTCAAAACTCGAAACCCAAGAAAGATGATGAACCTATCTTTATGATAAGGGATATTACAGAAAGACAATTTAAACGTCAAGCAGAACCATCTGTAATACCTTGTCCATTTAGACAACTTAATGATATTACCAATGCTGGAGGTTACCCAGAACATTCAGTAAATGTTATTCTCGATAAACCCAAAGCTAAGAAAACTTTCTTCATGGTAAACTTGGCAAGAGGGTATTTAAGAATGAAGAAATCAGTTTTATATGTAGATACTGAAAATGGTAAAGAACAAATCATGGACCGATTTATTCAATCCTCTATCAATAAAACTAAGAAGGAATTATACTCGGGTGAATATGATAAACTCGAAGCTAAACATCTTCGTAAACTTGCAAGGTTTGGAGTTGAACTAATAGTTGAAAGAGTTCCTGCAATGATTACAGATTGTAATTATATAAGGGAACTTATAATTAAGCTAAGAAACCAGGGTATCAATATTAAAGTACTGATGGTGGATTATGCAGGAAAGCTTGCTTCAATTGCTAGGGATAAAGAGGACTTTGACCGTATATCGAATGTATATATAGATATTCAGAATCTAGCAGAAGAAATGGATTTAGATATTGTATGGACTGTTCATCATATTACCAGAGAGGGTAAGAAACATAGGACTACTAGATATGATGAAAATGATATCTCGGGTTCTATTGCAATTGTTCGTAATGCTCATACAATAGTTGGTCTTAACTCTACTGAACAAGAAGAAAAAGATGATATACTTCGTTGTGAATTAGTAGTACAAAGAGATGGTTTACCTAGTGGTAGAGCATTATTCAAATGCGATGTTGAAAGGCAAAGATGTGTAGAGTTTACTAAAGAACAACGTAAACAGTACGATGAAATATATGGTGAGAAGCTCGAGGAATCTCTCAAGAAGAAAGGGAATCCCGATGCTAATGAAGAGAAGCGAGCTAAAACCAGTGGAGATATATAAACCTAAAATATAAGATTATGATTAAGAGATTAGAAGGAATCCAAAAAGGTCAGAAGGTTTACTTAGTACCTTCAGATTCAAGATGTACTCCACAATATGCAGAAGTATATTCAGTGGGTCCCAAGTATATCAAGTTAACTGGAGTTAATATAAGTTTAAGGGAGTTCTTCTCTGAAGATGGAAGATCTGCTAAATGGGGAGGATGGGAACTTTTCCTTTCAAAGGAATCATATGAAGAACATAAAGAGTTACTTTCACTTAGGTCACAGGTAGTTACTTTATTTGAGCAAATGGTACTGAAATGCGAAGACCTAGATAAATTACGTAGGCTAAAGAAAAGATATGCCCAATATGATGACCCATTACCATTTTAACCATGAGTAAGATCACTAATGAATTTAAAACCAAGCTCTACAATTATTTTATTAAGAGCTTGGGCGCTTACAAATATAAACACGGTTGGATGAAATTACCCGTATGCCCATTCTGTCATAGGGAACATAAGATGGGAATTAATCTTTCCATGTACCGTACCAATTGTTTTAGATGCAATTATCATATGAATCCTGCTCAACTAGTAATGGATGTTGAAGGATTTGATACTTATGCCGAACTTTTAAAATTTCTAGATAATGGAAACTTTACAGACAAAGCTTTCTCAGAAGAGAAGATTGAATTATCCGATGCTAAGCCCGTCTATCTTCCAGATGGGTTTAAACTCATTAATCAAGGAACATCACAAGTTGCAAGAAGCATTAGAAGTTACATGTCGAGCCGTGGGTTCACTATCGAAGAATTATCAAAACACGGTATCGGATATGTTGCCACTGAGGGACCTTTTTTTGGGTACCTCATCATACCATATTATTATAAGGGCACGCTCAGGTATTACAATGCGAGAAATGTTATTGGACAGGGCCCAAGATACAATAATCCAAATAAAGATATTACAGGACTTGGAAAGGAATTCATTATCTTCAATCAAGATGCCCTCGACATGTATAGTTCGATATTTATCTGTGAAGGAGCAATCAATGCACTTACTATGGGAGACAGGGCTATTGCCACCATGGGTAAGGCAATCAGTGCTTACCAAGTTAACCAGCTTATCAAATCTCCAGTTAATAGATTTATATTACTCCTGGACCCTGATGCCATCAAATATTCAATCAACCTGGCTTTCAAATTGGTCGCTTATAAAAAGGTCAAGGTTATACAATTGCCTGAAAATAAAGATTGTAACGATCTAGGTCGTAAAGAAGTACTTAAGTTAATATATAATACTCGGTACCAATCTTATCAAGATTTATTGAAACTTAGAAACTCCTTGGATTGAGGATTTCCTATTATAATATATATAACTTAAAATAAGAAAGTATGAAACAATTATTAGAAGCTATAAGAGCCAAATATTTATGCCTTCATGATTGGGAGGTGGTAAGTAAAACTGAATATACTGATTGTTGGAAAATCCTATTAAAATGTAAGAAGTGCGGTAAACTTAGAAAGAGAATAGTATGAGAGACCCCTCTATTCATATAACTAAGCATCAATTCGAAAAAATCCTATCTCAGTTAGAGGTATATAATTTTCCGATTGATGCTTTCTTTGTTATTGCTCGTAAGGAAGCAATAAATACTAGAGTTGTAGTTGTTACAAACAATAAGACAACTAAGAAAGTTTCTAACATTTTACTAGCATCTAAGGGAGATGCTGCTTTAGTTGCTGATATTATATATGCAACTCGTATAAAACTAAAGCATAGAGGAGTTAGAAAAATAAGAGAAACAGAACCAAGAAATTGGGCAGTATGTAAAAAGATAGCAGAGCTATGTAATCAATTCTGTGAAGATTTCCAATTAGATACCCGGGAAGGTTTTATCAAATACATCGAACTTGGTATCAAGAAAATGGATGGTAATTACAATAATCTTTTAAACAGGTTATCGGTTATGTCAGAAAAGATATCAGATTTATATTCTGCTACTTTGGAAATGGAAGAGGATTCTGGTAATGCTAAAGCTATACATGATTACTTTATAAAGAGAGTAGCTGATGTTACTGGCATATATGAATCATTCGTTAATCAGCCAGATAAATATATACACTTTGTAAGGTTAGATAAATTTCTATCAGAGAAAGGGTGGGACCCAATTCAATTCATAGATGCTCAATTTGAATCCCTTGCTTGGTGTAATGGTTTACCTGAACCAAGTCAGATGTATAATGACAAGGCTATAGAAAGGTATAATAAATACTTATTTAAACATAAAAATCAACATAAAAATCAATCCTCATCGGAGGCTCCTAAAATAGAAGGAAGTCTCTGGTCAAAAATTAATCAATCATGAAAGCTTTTAAAAATCGTTTAGAAGAGATGGCAGAAGCCACAGTAAATGCTTTGGATTATTCCGATAGCAAAGTAGAATACCCAGATATTTCTATGGTTCAGAAATGGCCTAAGGAAATGTAAATCAGTAACAGTAATCATATGAAAATCATAATTCGTAATTGTAACGTTGCAGAATTAGATATACCTCTAAAATATGCAATTAAGTTATATAACGAATTTGCTATCAGACACCCCAATGCCTTTTACCTCCGTACTAGGCAACGGGGTATGCAAAACTGGGATGGCAAAATAAAGTATATAACCAAGACTGGTCAATTTAAGATAGGCTTACTTCCTTCAGTATATAAAAGATGTATTGAACTTGGAATTAAGCCTATCATAGTAGATATGAGACAACCTTTACCTAAAGTCAGTAAAGTTGTAACTCAGATAGGTAAGTATAAATTAAGACCCGAACAAGAGAAAGCTGTTAAGGCAATCTTATCTAATAAACTAGGTGAAACACCTTTTCAGATTGGGGTATTAGATTATACAGTAAATGCAGGTAAATGCACCGGTAAGGGTACCCTAATACATACTGAGGATGGGTTATTACCTATAGAAAAAATCATATCTGAAACAGGTAAGATACGATATAAAGGTAAAGTCCTTACTAAAGAGGGTGTATTAGTAAAACCTAATGCAGGAGTTTATAATGAGATTAAGGTAGTAAAGATAACTACTTCTCAGGGTTATACTCTAATCTGTGGATATGAAAATCACAGATTATATACTTATTATGGAGATAATTTACAATGGGTATATGTCAAGGATTTAAAGAAAGGGGATTGTTTACCTATCTCCTTAGAATATACTCATTCTAAAAATACCATAGGTAAAAACCTTAGCTATACTTTGGGAGCTTTATCCGGAGATGGTCATATTCATCAAGTTTCTAAAAATCAAATAAACATATCTATATCAGGTCAAGATATAGAAGTAGCCGAAGTAGTTAAAGCTACTATGGATGAAATCTGTAAAACTCCTGTAGAAATAAAACCCCACAAAAGATTTAAAGGTTTTCATATATCTAAATCCGATACTAATTTTGCTAAACTACTTCAAGAGGAATATCCAGAATTAATTGGTACTGCCCATGAAAAGTACATACCCGATAAGATTCTTCAGGCTTCTTATGATGACTTAAGGAATTATATAGCAGGTTTATTTGATACAGATGGGCATAATTCATCATCTCATGGTAGAAGATCCTTATCTTTTACTACTGTAAATCTTGAAAATGCTCGTAGAGTACAACAAGCTTTATTATCTTTAGGGATAGCTTGTTGTCTTAAACCCAAGAAGACTTCATGTAATGGTAAAGAGAGTATAGCTTATAGAATAACTATTCATAGCGAATTTTATGATGAGTTTCTAGAAATAATACCCATGAGGATTGAAAGAAAATGTATTCCTAGCAATTCTCAACGGAATAACTACAGTAATAAATTACCTTTTAGTAATTTTGCTAAAGAACTTTATGATAAGCTTTCTTGGAAAGAGAAAGGTAAGTTTAGAAAAACCTATGGTAGAGTTATAAGTACACAGGTAAGTCATCATAATAGATTAACTTTAACTGCTTTTAATTGCTTAGTAGAATTCTTAGGCTCTAATAATGATAAAGCTACAGAATTACTAAATATTTCTAGTAATTGTTATTGGGATAAAATAGATAAGATAGAAATCTTAGATAAATACCCATGTTATGATATGGAGATACCTAAGTATCATAATTACCTATCTAATGGATTCATATCTCATAACACACTTATCATGTCGTCTCTTTATCTATCCTATAAGAAGCAGTTAAAGACTTTGCTTATAACTAATGACTCCGATTGGTTAAATCAAGCTAGAGATGAATTTAAGCAATATCTACCGGGAGAAGATATTACCTTTGTTCAGGGTAAAGTTTTAAACTGGAGTAATTTTACCATCGGTATGGTTCAATCTATTTCTCGGAATATGAAATATTATCAGAATGAACTTGCTAAGATTGATATGGTATTAATCGATGAAGCTGACCAAGGAGGTAGTAAGCAATATCAGAATGTGATCACTAGGTTATTTAATACCCGAGTTAGAATCGGATTATCTGGTACCATTTATATGAGTAAGCTTGCCAAAGATAAAGTTAAGAATATGAATTTACGTTGTTTCTTTGGCGATGTAATAGCAGAGTTTAAACTTAAGGACTCGATTAAGAAAGGGTATTCAACAAAGACAATTGTAAAAACAGTAGAAGGTAAACCTTGGTTTGGTAATTGGGAATCAGATTGTATGTCCTATAATGAAATATATGATGATTCCATTACCCATAATAAGATTGCCTGGACCATGGCATTAGATAGGTTGAAATGGAACCTTAATCAAGGTAGATATCCTGCTCTCGTAGTATGTAAGCATATTGCACACTGTGAAAATCTATGCAAATTCTTTAAAAAGAAGCTAGATAATAAATATAATATTGCCTGTGTTCATGTTAATACTCCTACTAAATTAAGACAACAGATAATGAAGGATTTTAGGGAGGGTAAAATAGATATCCTTGTATCAACTACAATTATTGCTCGAGGTAAAAACTTCCCTAAGCTCAAATATTTGTTGAATACTGCCAGTATGGATTCTCAAGAAAAATCAATTCAGTTCTTAGGACGATTGGTAAGAAAGGATGAATCCAAATCCAAAGTTTACCTAGATGATTTACATTATCCCGGGAATTATTTAAGTAGGCATGGGAATCATAGAAGAAAGTATTATCAAGATCAAGGACTTAAAGTTATCCGGTTAAGTAAGCTCTGGGATAAGTACCCTAGACATAAGCCTTTTCAAGGATAATAATTTCTGACTATGAGTATATACTTTTTCTCCGTAGGAGGAAAGGTATATTACATGTTACGTTAAGAGGCATTAACCATTAATAATCATAAACAATGAAGATTCTACAAAAAATCAAATCATTATTCAATTGTTCTGTAATACCTCCAGAACATATATTCAATGGCATAGGAATAGAATATATAACTCCTATCAAAAAATCCAGGAAGCCTGATGAAGTTCAATATTATTTTATGATTCATTTTCAATCTGGGTTAGTAATCAAAGTTCAGATATATACTTCTGAAATAGAAGTACCATCCATTTTTCTGTCTATCAGGGAACTATTTATAAATGGTATAGGACATTCATATATTACTCTGTATCAAGATGAGATAATGGATGTTCAAATCATAAGATATTATCATAAAGAATTTTAAATTGGGAATTATGGCAAAGAAGAAACAAACTTTACCTGATATCAAGAATCAGGATCCTTTAGAACCTATTAATATTGCAGAACTGGGTTCTAATTCAGACCCATGTTTTGGTATTGGTTATGACTTATCAACTAAAGAATGTAAACTATGCGGAGACTCAGAATTATGTGCATTCAAGATGTCACAGAATATGAATATCACAAGGAAAGAGCTAGAACAGAAGAATCAATACAAGGATTTGGATGTATTAGAAGACACGGTTGGAATCAAGAAATACATCCGAGGCTTGATTCGGAAAGGGAAAGAAAGAAAAGAAGTTATTACCAAAACCGTTGAGAAATTTGAAGTACCAAGAAAACGTATTAGAGAACTTTATAAAGAATGCAAAAAATAGAAATGATATGGGCTATGTTCAAGATATACCTTAATAACCCAAATTACTATGTGAAACAAGAGGATATACTTGCTAATGTATGTGGCAATGGAAGCAGGTCTGTAAGAAAGATAATGAACTCTCTTGGTATTCACAAGGGAGATCCCTCAAAATTAACTTATGGCCAACTTTTAAAACAATGCAATATAATATGAACAGATTAAGATTTATCAAAGTAAGAGACGTAAAATCTCCATCAAGAGGAAACGAAGGAGATGCAGGTTTAGATTTCTATATTCCTGAAGACTTAACTCTACAGGATTTAGTAAAAGCTAATCCACAGTTAATATTCCATTGTGAAATACCTGAACCTGGTAAAGTAACACTTGAATATAATTCAAATAACCAGGTACAAGTAATTTACATTTCCCCATTTACCAGAATACTTATCCCATCGGGTATCAAAGGTTTATTAGAACCAAGGTCTTCTATGCTGATGGCAGCAAACAAATCTGGTATATCAACTAAGAAAGGGCTTATCTATACTGCCGAGATAGTAGATTCTCCCTATACTGGAGAGATTCATATCGGTATATATAATACTTCTCATGAGTTTCAAATAATAGAAGCTGGAACCAAGTTAGTACAGTTTATTCATGTACCCATTTATCTTACAGAACCCGAAGAAGTAACTCATGAAGAATTCTACAATGATGCTCAGTATTGGGGAACAAGAGGTAACAATGGATTCGGATCAACCAATTAATAATAATTAATAATTAATAATCATAATATATGGCAACTTTAGATGAACTAGTGAATAGAATATCGGTATTAGAGTATCGATACTCAACTTTAAACAGGGTAGTGAACGAGCATACTACTGAGATACATAATCTTGATACTAGATTAGATACTGCAGAATCTAAACTAAATAATCATGAGGAATGGATTAAAACTCTAGAAGTTAAAGTAGAAGATCACGAAAGGAGACTTCAACTGATAGAGAATTCTCATATAAAGTATACAGTATCAAGAAAGGTAAAATATCCCAAGAAAGCAGATCAGGGATTCTATCTGTATCTTCCTGAAGATCTTACGATTGATATTCTCATGGAATACAATAACGGAGTAATCAAACAGAAATGGAACTGGTTGAATAAAATCTTCAATCCACAAGGATTCGGTAAAGTATCATTCGACTTAGATAGAAACAGTGAGGGTCATATTAAAACTATCGTTCTTGGTCAGAACACCAGGTTATTAATCCCAACCGGTATTCATATTGAAGAATTCACTCCAGTTAAGTCTGTACTGAAAGCTGCAAATGAAGAAACTAATTCCATCAACAGTGGGTTAGTATACGGTATAGAAGTACTTGGTCAAATTCCCGGAGATGAAGTAGTGGTAAGTGTATTCAACCCAACTTCTGAAATCATTGGAATCGAAGCTGGAAGCATATTGGTTCAAGTATTACACTTATTCTCTTATCATACAGTACCAGAAAAAGAATAATTACTATGGATATTTCTAATCTGAAAGAAAAAGCCCCTGAAATCAAACAGGGGCTTGAACTTGAGAATATGTATGAGATTGGCTATCGTCAATTAGACTGTTATAAACCCTTAGAAAGGTTACCAGAATATCCCATGGATATTAACAGTACTAAAAACCAATCTCTTATGAAAACCCTTATATCTCAAGTAGTAGAGGAGTTAATGGAGTGTTATGAATCTACTTCTAATATAAATGATATTCTAGAAAACAAGGGGTGGAATACCAATTTATATACTGACGTAGAAGAGATTCAGATAATCAACAATCTACAGAATGCTAATGAAGAACAGGCAGATACAATAGGATTCTTCTTATCAGCTCTGATATATGCTAATATATTGCCAGAGGATATCTATAGTTGGGCAAACAAAGAACTGACTAAAGGGCAAAAGGCAGTAGAAAACTTAGAAGATGTAATGGCATTCGGCATTCATATGATTTTAGAGATAGATGCCATTAGTAGTATATTCAAAAATTTCAAGCTAATATCCGAAACAATTGAGGATAAAACTTCCGAGTATATAAAGGGATTCAAGGAAATGAGTCCAAATTTGCATACCGATGAGAAAAATATTTTGTTTCAGATAGTGTATGTTTTGAATCTTGCTAGAAATACTCTTAAGAATCGTACATGGAAACAGTCACCAGTAATAACTAAAGAACTAGAATTCCAGGATAGGCTGGTAGAGGCATTCTATTATTATATGGGATTCCTATCAATAATGGGATTTACTCCATTGGGTATATACGAGCTGTATTTCAAGAAAGAACGGTTGAATGAATGGAGAATCACTACACAATATTAATGAAAGGAGGTATTTGTGTCAGGTTGGAATAAACAATTAAATGGCTTAGAGCTTAATACAGAAGAGCAAATCCATTCATTAGAATTTGCTACTTCACAAGAAGCATGGGAAAAGTTAAATGAAGGATTTCTAAGACTAGAACCATCTTTATTTGCAAAAGGTGCTACCGCAAACAGTGGAGTAGCTGTGGTATATAACGTATTTATAAAAATACGTAAAGCTTGGGTAGACCCAGATTTTGATTATGGTAGATGTTTCAATTATAAAGAGACTAAGTGGACAAGCTTACTGAACAATTACATTGATTTCAATAAGCTTGATTTATTGCGTAGTAAGCTGAGAGTACTAAAAACCAAGTATAATCAGAATTACAACGTTACTTATATGTTTAATAATCATCATGATAACGGTAAACAATGTTTAATTGCTGCTACATTCTCCAAACGATTTGGGGAAGACATACCTGTTATTACAATGGTAATCAGGGCATCCGAGATAACAAAAAGGTTAATCTTCGACTTCTTACTAATACAACGAATGGCGGAATATGTGTACGGACCAGAACAATCAGTACAAATCAATTTATTTGCCACTCAAATGTATGGGAATGTAGAAACACTTCTGATGTATCATACTCATAAACCTTTGAAGAAGGTATTAAAGGGAACTGATAAGGAAAATTCTTGGATAAAGAGGTTGAATGAGGTATTTGATAAATTTCAAAACGGTAAAGAGAAAGATTTCTCTAGTTTTAAGGTATTCTTTAGAAGTTTTAAAGTGCTTCGACCAGATTTATATAAGGAAACATATAAATCTATGAAAGCAAAGGAATTACTTCTTGAATATGAAGATATCGAATATCCCGAGAATGTAATCTCTTACTCTCAACGTAAAGCATATAAGAAGAAACTTTTAAAACAGAAGAAATGAGAATTTATAGCAGTAGTTATGAGTTAATGTCTGAAATGGGCAGAGAACTCAACAGTTATGGTCAAACTGTAAAACCAAAGACTTACCAGAATAAGAATATTGAAGGTAATGAAGATTTTGTAACTAAAGAGATCATTTGCCAACAATATTGCTTAACTTCTTTGCAAGATCCAACGTGGTTATTCTTCTATTCAAGGTCTAGGGAATGGGCAGATGCTGAGTTCCAAGAAAGGATTGATACTTCTGATATAATTAATCCAGGTAAAGCTTGGGAATTAAGAAAAGATTTATGGGAACAGTTCTTGGTAAATGGTAAATTTGATTATACCTATAATGAGAGAATCATCCATGTTATTAAACCATTGATAAGATTACTGAAGGACGATAATGACACTCGTAAAGCAGTATTACCAATATTCAATGGTGATATGGACGGATTAGATACCGATTGGTATGATGGTAGTAGACGTATACCCTGCTCTATGTATTATGACTTCCTTATCCGTCAGAATGGTAAAGGAGAAAAGGTATTACACATTTGCTATCACCAAAGAAGTTCGGACTTTGTTACTCACTTTGGTAATGATGTATACCTTGCATGGAGACTAATGGAATATGTAGCTAAAGAGGTTGGAGTAAAACCAGGTTATTTGTATCACACCATAGACTCATTACATACTTATCAAAAAGACTGGGATAAGTTAGCCAGTTCTCTAAGAGTATTTGAGGATACTATCATATAATACATGCTTTATTTCTATTTTGTTTTGATGTCATTTTCGCAAAATGATTTAAAGTAACTCATATCAGGTTTAAGGAAGTAGGTCTGGGAAGATATACTTCCTTATTTTATTTAAAAAACTTCTAGTATGGAAACGAAATATAAGATTATAACCAATAAACAAGAGCTAAAGAAACTTATCCAATGCTGTAAGCAAACTGGTTATGCTTCTGTAGACTTTGAAACAAATGCCGAGCCAATATATAACAAATCTTTTAAACCAACTATATTATCAGTAACTTTTCAACCAGGTTTTGGATGTTCTATACCTTTAGATCATTTCGAAACAAAGAAGTATACTTCTAGTGGTTGGAATTGGAAAAAGATGCTTCGTAAATTTGGTGAAGAGATAATCGAAAATCCTGAAGTAGTTAAAGTTGCTTGGAACTACAAGTTTGATGACCAGATATTTCAGAAGTATAATATCTATTATCGGGGAGTATGTTTGGATGGTATGCTTGCTAAATATCTCTTGAATGAAGAAAAACCCAATGATTTGAAGTCTATGGTAAGAAGGTATTTACCAGAATACGGAGATTATGAAAAGCAAGATAAATTCGATAAGATTCCATGGGATAAAAAAGAAATGGAACCTCTTTGCCACTATGGATGTCAAGATACTGATTATACTCTTAGATTAATGCTTTTCTTCGAAAAGAAGCTAATTGACTTGGGATTATATAATACTTACCGTAATTTAATCATGACTGCTTCTAGGGTATTAACTTCTGTAGAAAAGAATGGTTTATATGTAGATAGGGCATTCAACCAAGAATTGTTAGATTCCTACTTACCAAAGATAGAAGCAGCTAAGGAAGCAATATATAATTTGCCTAAAGTAAAGAAGTTTACTAAACTATATAATCAATCCAAGATTGAAAAATACATTGCTAAATTAGAGGAAGAGATAGAAAATTTAGACCCTAGAGTAGATAAGAGAAAGATACAATCTAGGGAACAAAAGATTGCTAATATACGAGCAGGAGTTTTTACTACGAAAAAGGAATTAGAGTTAATTAGACCTGTAAGTTTAGGTAGTTCAGTAGATTTACCTCAATTAATGTATTCAGAGGAAGGATTTAATTTTGAGGTAATCAAAAAGAATGATTCTGGTAAACCAAGTACTGATGAAGAAACTCTTACTAACTTAAGATTAACTGTCAAAAAACCTGATTCACCAAAGGCAGTATTCTTGGATAGTTTATTAGAGTTGAGAGGTTTAGAGAAAATGTATAAAACCTATATTGAAGGTTGGCATGAGAAAACCCAAGATGATGATAGATTACATGGAAGATTCCTTATTCATGGAACTACTTCAGGAAGGTTATCTTCAGCAGAACCAAATGCTCAACAAATACCTAAGACTTCAGTAGACCCAAATATAAAAAAGCAATTAGTTGCTCCAAAAGGAACTCTATATATTGCTAGTGACTTTAGTCAAGCAGAGTTAAGAATCATGGCTCACTTATCTGGAGATGAAACTTATCTGAATGCTTTTAACTCTGGTCAGGACCCTCACTTGGCAATTGCTGCTACCAAATATCATGTTCCTTATGAAGAAGCTTTAAAAATATATGAGGATGAAAATCACCCAGATCATAAGATATGGAAGGTAAGGAGAAAGCAAGCTAAACAGATTGCATTTGGACTTATTTATGGAATTGGTGCTAAATTACTAGCAGTAAAATTATCTGACCCAAAATCTGGTATCATAGTTACACCAGAAGAAGCACAAAAGGAAATGGATATATTCTTTGGTCAACATCCCAAGTTAAAAACCTTCTTAAAGAAACAAGAGAAGTTCCTTAGAAAGAATGGGTACTTAGTTTCTTTATTTGGTAGAAAACGAAGATTACCCCAAATTTATTCTTCAGATAGAGGAGAAGAAGCTTATGCTTTACGATTAGCCTTGAATTTCCCTTGTCAATCTGCAGCATCAGATATGTGTTTATTTGGAAGTATATTAATATACTACCTTATGAGACAAGGAAAATTACCTCCTACAAAATCAGTATGCTTGGTTCATGATGCTAATTATCAAATCACTAAACCAGAAAACATAAACACATGGAGTATTTATGAGATGTGGCAAATTTATCGAAACCCATTAACTAAACCCTATTTTGGTTTTCAGATAGATGATGTTACTATGGACATGGATTTTGTCATAGGTAGATCTATGGCAGAAGAACTACCTTTTATTCCTGGATATGATTATAGGAAAATGCTTGAGCCAGATTTTTCAGTAGAAGAATATATGGAAGAACATAAGAAGTATAAACATATACCTATTTCAGAGTATAAGAAACGTTTTAACAAACAAATGAAACAATATGAAGAAGATTTTAAACGGACCCACGGTATGGAGAGCTAAATGCCCAGTATGTGATTGTGAATTTGAATATGATAGTAGTGAAACTCTGAGTATTTTTAATAAAAACAGTGATTATTCTTATTTTAAGGTAGTCATTTGCCCAAGTTGTAAATCTTATATAAATCATTTAGAATCGGTATCTACCGCTACAGAAACGAAAATGGAAGATACTATGACAACATAACTAATTAAAATTTTAGATTATGGAAAATGACACATTAAAGAAAGAGGCTGACAAGGTAATCAATGTAACTTACATGTTATCTGGAGTATTAGAACAATCATTCCAAGAAATGGATGAAATTTTGGATAGATTACATAAAAGACTTCACCATGAAGACCGAAGGTTAATCAACTCTATCCGAAAACATATAAAATTTCTCAATTCAAACATAGAATCACTCAGAACTCATTCACTTTCTAAGATGGATGAAGAAACAGTAGAATGCTTTGATGATACTACTCTTAGATTTTATGTAATCTTCATGAAATTACTTGAAGTTGCTGGTATAGATTACCTTTGCGATTTACGATTATACTCTCTGTATAATCTGTTAGACAAATATCAATCCCTTACTAGTTATCCCAAATTAGATTCTAGGGCTAAGATTGCTTTCCTACAAGTTAAGAGAGATATAGAAAGTGGTCAGTATTCTGCCGAAGACATGAAAAACGTTTTTAAGTTGAAAGATGAAAACCGAGATAAATAAACTTAAGGTAGTATTTGAGGGTAGAACCTTAGAAATAGATATTCAAAAGGAATTATCTATCAATGAGAACTTATTAAATTCTCAGCTAAAGGATTCTCCCTCTAGTTATTATATACTTGCTTCATTAAGAGATAAGTATATAAAACAAAGAGATGCTTTAGCAAGAGAAAAAGAGGAAGCATATTCTGCTGCATGGGTATTTATAAAAGATTCCAATGAGAGGTTCAATAATGATTATGTATCTCATAAAGCTAATATAAACCCCAAATATAAATCTATTTGCAAAAGGTATCTAAAGGCTGCAGCTAAAGCTAATAAATTTATAGCTATCTGTAAAGCTTATGAGAGTAGAGAAGGCATCTTAAGAACTCTTAATGCCAATATCCGTAAGTTACAGTAGGAACTATAAAAGATTACTAACTAAATTTTATAAATATGTATAATTTACAACTTATATCAACTCTAGTAGCTAAGAAGCTTGGTAATAGTATTCCAGGTTTACCCGTAGAAAATAAAATCTTGGTATATTCTCCCAAAGAGATTAATACCACTGCTTCTGGTATTATTATACCAGATATGGTAAAGGAAGGAGTTCCTCGTAAGGGTGTTGTTATTAAATCTGGTGTAATTACAGAAGAATATCAAACTTACAAGGACCACGTGGAAATTGGTCGTATAATCGAATATGGATTGTATGCTGGTAAAGAACATCAATTCGATAAAAACTGTTTACCTCAGGAATTACAACCCTTTTATGAAAAGGGTCTGTTCACCGTATTAGCTTTAAATGAGATTTCATACTCAGAACCCAATAACTTAGATTGATATGATTAAAGATAAGGACAAAAAGAAAAAGAAATTATCTTCTAGTGGCATGACTACTAAAGATAAGATGTTAGCCCGGAAAAAACAATTAGAATCCAAGGGTAATGGTAGTGGATTGGTATTCCCTAAAGAGGGAACCTTAAGAATGAGAATCAAATCCCCAGGCGATGATCAAGAATTGGGTATTGAACTGATTCAGTTCTATTTGAATAAAGATTTGGGAGGAGTTATTTCCCCGGCTACTTTTGATGAACCCTGCCCATTTATGGAAAAGTATCAGGAACTGAAAAACTCAAAAGACCCAGATGACCAGGGACTTGCAAAGATGTTGGTACCAAGAAGAAAATACGTAGTGGGTGGAATAGTATATTCAGATGAGAAAGGTACTAAGGTAGATTATGAAGGAAAAGATAAGGGAGTATTAATCCCAAGATCAGTATACCAGGATATTATCGACCTTTACTTGGATGAAGACGAAGCTGGAGATATGACAGACCCAAGAACTGGATACGATATAAAAATTATCCGTTCTGGTTCAGGTAAGAATGATACTACATATTCTGCTCGTGCATGTAAACCTACTAAACTTGACAAGAAGTATTCAGGTAACGTAGATTTGGAATCCATAGTAAGATCTCAGATTAAAGATTATGATGAACTGGAAGAAATTTTGGCATCATTCTTAAAAGAAGGAAGAGATTCTGATGAAGAGGATGAAAAACCAAAGAAGAAAAAGAAAGGCATTCATAAGGATCACTACATGGATGATGATGAACCTAAGAAGAAAAAGAGAAAGTATAAGTCAGATATTTGATAAAGTGGTTTTATAAATGGTTGGTAGGGGAGGTAATTCAAGAAATTGGTTATCTCCTTTATTTATGTTAATACATTACAGTATGGCAAAAGGAAAAGTGGGTTTAAAAGTTCCCTCTAAAAACGAATTACTAAAGAAATATGGGTCATCAATAGTACTTGCTTCTGAAACAAAAGAAACAGGTCTATGGTTACCAAGTACTTTCTTTGCATTGAATTATACCTTTGGTGGAGGAATCCCATTTGGTAAAATCCTAGAAGTAGCAGGAGAAGAATCCTCTGGTAAATCACTTATAGCTTACAACTTTGCTTATTCATGTCAACAACTGGGAGGGCATGTAATATGGGTAGATGCTGAACAATCATGGATGAATTCCTGGGCTCAAACTAATGGAGTTGACCCAGAAAGAGTTACAGTAGTTAATGATACTCGTATTGAGAATGTTGCGGATGCAGTAGCAGACTTAGCATTATATTTCAGATCTCAGTTAATACACAATGAGCCCATACTTCTGGTAATAGATTCAGTTGCTGCTATGGATTGTGCAGATAACATAGATTCAAAAATGACGGATGCTAAAGCAGAGATGGGAGGTAGAGCAAAGGCTTTGTATAAATACTTCCGTATCAGAAGCGAATTATTTTATCGACTGGGAGTTACACAGATTTATATTAATCAATTAAGAACTGCATTGAATGTTGGATTCGGAAAAGATAATACAACAACTACAGGAGGCGCAGCACTTAAGTTCTACGCTTCAATCAGAGCTGCTTTCTATTCAGGAAGATCTATCACTGTTAAGCAAAAGGGTAAAGAACGCAAAGCTGGGAAACTCGTCACGGTTCGACTTATTAAAAATAAAGTTGCTCCTCCAAGACCTACAATCAGCAAATGCCCAGTATACTTCAATCCTAAGTTCCATGAGGTTGGATTTGATAGATGCTTTGGATTAGAAGATGTATTGGTAGAAAACGATATAATCGTTAAATCCTCAGGTGGAGTATATAAACTCAAGGATAAAACTCTTGCAAGAGGAGAGGAGAAATTTCAAAAGCTTTTGGAAGAAGACGACGACTTAAGAAGAAAGCTTTTAAGGAAAGCAGATATAAATACCATTGGTACTACTCGTAAGAAACTAGAAGCTCTTACAGAAAACTGTTATCCCATAGATGGAGTAGAATACGAATCCTATAATGAATCAGAAGATGAAGAGGAGGAAGACGATGAGTAAGAAAGAGGTATCAGAGATAACCGGGCTGGGACATCAACTAATATCAGATTATTATATTAAATATAAAAATAAATATGAAAAATAAAAAATTAATATTATTAGTTGACGGCGATAATATTTTGCATCAAAGTTTCCACAAATTCGAAAAGCTTAAGTCTACTGATGGAAAACCAAGTGGAGCAATATTCGGATTTTTTAGATCATTACATGGGTTCTTACATAGGTGGGACCCAGATGAGGTTATTATAACTTTTGATAATGGACACTCTCCTTATAGAAATGCTTTGTTACCAGATTATAAGGGACATAGGAAAAATATTTCAGTAGATTATGAATCTCTTCAATCTCAAAAACGTATTATTATGGGTATGCTTAAGCTCCTAAGAATTAAATATGTTTTTGATAAGCATAATTCTACTAAATATGAAGGAGATGATTTCTTAGCATACCTAGTTTTAAATAAAAAACCCACTGAGAAGGTAATCATAATATCCTCAGATAAGGACTTTAATCAACTTATTGGCAAAGATGTAAAAATAAACAACCCAAGAAAGGATGAGATGATTCATCATGGTAATTGTAAGGAACTATTCGGATATTCTCCTGAAGAAACAGTAGATTACCTTTCAATGGTGGGGGATACTTCGGATGATATTAAAGGTATACCGGGTATTGGTCCTGTAAAAGCTAGGAAAATATTGGACGAATATGGTACTTTGGATAAATTTCTAGAGCATCATCATCAAACTTCTCATGTAGAGATTGCAGAAAGGAATAAGAAGCTTATAGATTTAAGATTATTTCAAAAAGAAGTACCATTATCCAAGTTACCTATGAAAAAGTTTGCTAATAAGGAGATAAAATACAAGAAATTCAAAGAAGTCTGTATCGAATACTCTTTAGCATCCTTTATGACAAATGAATTTATGAAACCATTTAAAGATTTGTTATCATGAAAAGAATTATGTTTGTAGGGCCAAGTGGAATAGGAAAAACCACTTTGGCAAAGTTCATAGAAACCAAATATGGTATACCCTTTATATCTGGTAGTATGTCAGATTTAATGCCAGATACAAAAGAGATGCACCATGCTGAGTTTTTACACCAAGAATGTGGAGAACTCATAAACAAGGATTATCAATTGTTGAATCTGAGAAATAAGCTTTTCAAGGATAAAGAAACTTTTGTAACAGACCGTAGTTATGTAGATTTAGCAGCTTATTTCATATATAAACAATCTACTAATATCCCTGAATGTGAAGTAGATGCTTTCTTAGATATATGCAAAGATCTTACAGTTCAACAATGTGATTTATTAATATACCTTCCCTTGAGTATGTACAATATGAAAGAATGGCCAATGGAAGACAATAAGAAGAGAATCATAAATAGATATTATCAGGCTCAGATGTCAGATATAATGGGTAACCTGTTAACTCAGTGGAGTACTTTAAGTGTAATAGATATATTAGTAGTACCCCAATTAGATTTCTACGACAGAATACACATGATAATGTCAAGATTGGATTAATATGAAGAAACAAGTAATAGCAATAGTCTTCTCAGATTTACATCTTAATATATATGCTAAGTTCAATGAAGACAATAAAAGAACCCTGAATCATTTCAGGGTTTTGTCGATTATACAAGAGAAATGTAAAGAGTATAATTGCCCAGCATTATTCTGTGGAGATTTCTTTCATAAGCCAGAAACTATGGACCAAGATCTTATGGAATTGACCTATGAGAAATTTAAGGAATTAGAGTTAAGAGAAAACCAGGTAGAGATATTTTCTATATCAGGAAATCACGACTTGAAGAAAGTTAGCTTTATAGGTAATAAACCTTTTTCATGGGTTAAGTTCTTAGAACAATTTGGGATAGTGAACCTAGATTATGGTAAAAGATGTCTGGGTATGAATGCAGTAGTATACGGTATACCCTACATAGATCACAATGTAGGTTTATCTGAATATCTAAAAAATATAAAGCTTGATAAGGATGCTGATAATATTCTTATGCTTCATACTGATTATCCTGGAGCAAAAGATACGGATGGCAGAGAAATTGATTCAGTAGAAAATCTAAATCTGAATGTACTGAATAGGTTTGATTTAATTATTTGTGGTCATATACACAAACCACAAAGATTATCAAAGAAGGTTTATATGATTGGTGCTCCTTTACAACAAAGAAGAACCGATAAAGATTGTAAACTGGGATATTGGAAACTTTATTCGGATTTATCTATGGAATTTATAGAACTGAAAGGATTCCCAAAATTCGTAGATGTTGAATCCGAAGATGAAATTAAGGATGATGGCAATTATTATACCATTTTACCCAAGAAAACTAGTATTCAAGTAAATACAAACCATAAGATTACTAAGCAAGTTTCTAAGAAAACTCTAGCAAAAAGGTATTTAAGGGAGAAAGGCATAAAGGATGATGCTAAGAAACAACTTTTAATTGATACTTTAAACAAAGCTGAATCATGTTGACATTTACAAGGTTAAATATACAGGGATTCTGTTCTATAGATTCCTTCAGTTTACAATTAAACCAAGATTGTACAGTTCTTATAAAAGCCCCAAATGGTTTTGGGAAATCAACTCTACTGAATGCCTTAGTATGGGCATTATATGGGAAAAACATAAAGGGAGTATCTGAAGTAAATACCTGGAAAGAATACCAACCCAAAGATTATAAAGGTACCATGGTAGAAGTATTTTTTCAGAAAAACCAGGATTCATATAAGGTAATCAGATGTCAAAAATTCAAAGATTACCTAGAGGATGGTGCTAAGGGAAATGATAGACTCATAATCATTAAAAATGCCGAGATTATTAATATCAAGGGTAAGAATGAATTACAGAATGCCCTCAATAAAGAACTAGGATTATCCTATCTGTTATTCATGAACTCAATTATGTTCGGTCAGGGTATTAAGAGATTAATCCAAGAATCTAATTCGGATAAGAAAAAGCTTTTTGAGGAAGTATTCGATTTAGAATACCTAAATTTAGCAAAGGGTATAGCTAATCAAGATAAGGCAGTTATCTTAAATGAGATTAATCAATTAGAATCCGAATCCCTTTCACTAAAGAAAGAATTAGAGGCCAATAAAGAAGCTTACTTCGATTTGAGGTCAAGGGAGAAATCCTTTAAGAAAGATCTCAGAGAAAAATCTAGGAAACTAAAGGAAGAACGGAAAGACCTAACTTCGTTACTTATTGCAAAACAAAAACATATTTCAGATGAAGTAGATGTAGCAATAGAACAAAAGGTAAGAAATCAAACCAAAGCAGTACAAGAGATAAAGAATCGAATTAAGATAAATAAGGAAACTCTAAGTACTCCCTTAAATGAACTGGTGGATGAGTCCATAGAATTAATAAAGAATAAACAATATAAGAAAGCCTTGAAAATGCTTACTCCCATCAGTAAAGCATTTAAAGAAAGGGAGGAACTTCAAAGCTTATATGAAGAATCCGTAGAGAGATTAGATGAACTAGAATTTAACTGCAGTAAGTATAAGACTCTAGTTAAAGAATGTTCCGATATTGCTTCAGATTTGGCAGATATAGACCAGGAAATCAAAGATCTTAAGAATCAGAAACTAAAGGTAATGTCTACTAAATACAAAGAAAGACTAAAAAAGATTCGTAAGGATTTAAGAAAGGTAGATGAAGATTACCATAACCGAGAACTAGAGTTAGAGAATTATAATTGGTTGATAAATGACCCTCTTGGTAACAATGGAATCAAGGCATATCTATTTGATTCATCTCTACATTTATTAAATCGTACTCTAGCTAGTTATTCAGAAGTATTGGGTTTTAAAATTGAGTTTAATATCGACCTCAATTCAACTAGAAAGGATTTTGTTACCCTTATAGAAAGGGATAATCACATTATTGATTATGATGAACTATCAGGAGGTGAAAAACAAGTATGTAATCTATGTATGGCTTTCGCAATGCATGAAGCTTTAACTGCAAGTAAGGGTATTAATCTGGCATTCTTAGATGAAGTATTTGAATCTCTAAGTTCTGATAACATAGAATTGGTAATAAACCTAATAAAACACATATTCAACGGTAAATCATTATTTTTAATAACACATCATGACTCATTACCTTTATCAAATACTAAGATCCTGCAAGTAGAGAAAATCAAGGGCCTTAGTTATTATAAACCACTATGATCCATAAACAATACAATGAAATTATGGCAAATAGTAAAAAGAAAGGTAATCGATTCGAATTGAAAATATCGAAATGGTTTACTCAATGGACTGGTTTTAAATTTGGGAGAACACCCTACTCTGGTGCAAATCATCAGAGTAGGGATTTGTCTTCTGATATTATGTGTCAGGATGAAAGACATGCTCACAGATGTAAAATCTCGGTAGAATGTAAAAACTACAAAGACATCAAATTCGAACATGTATTATTGGGTAATAAATCCTGTGATATATTAAAATTCTGGGAACAAGCAAGTAAAGATGCTAAAAGGGCAAAGAAAGTACCCATATTATGTATGAGATATAATTCAATGCCTTCAGCAGAATTCTTCTTTGTAGTAGATTACAAACTGGGCAGTGTTATAGCTCAATATATCACTAAATCAATGTATATCCAAGTACCTGGAAATACCCTCATGATATTCATGGCTAGTGAGATATTAAAGGTACCTTACAAGATGATTCACAAACAAGCTAAGTTAATCGTAAAAAATCAGTAATATGAAAAAACGTATCCCATACTCCTATGTAATCTTCTACCTAGAAAGAAAGTATTATCACCTTATCGAGAAAGAGTTAAAAGAAAAGGGATACGAAAATATCAAGGTTATTATCCCAACTCTAGATATACTTAAGAGAACAGTAAAGGGTAAGATGATATTTGAATCTGTTCCTATACTTTTCAATTATGGTTTTATGAGAATGCCCACAGAGAATGCTTTCTCAAGGCCTTTTTTAAATAAACTAAAACGAAATATCTCAGGTATAAGAACCTTTCTTAAATCTACTGAAACAATGCACGAAAGAAAAAAGAAGGTACGTATAGATAATGCTGAAGACTTCGATGATTTTTCATTAGTTGCAACTTGTTCTAGAAAAGATGTAAGAAGGTTCATAAGATTAGCAAAAGCAAATAAGAAATACTCCGTTGATGATCTTATGAATGTAAAACCTGGAGATTATATCGTTTTAAAGGGTTATCCCTATGAAGGTATAGATGCTACAGTATTAGATGTAAATTACACTAATAGAACAGTAAAAGTACTCATTTACCCAGAACATGGTAAAATGGAAGTAACTCTTGATTTTGATAGTGTTCTTTACAGTGTATATCAGGATTCAGACCCAGATAAATTACATTGTAATAACTTTGACTATGACCCAAATTCTATTACTTCTGAAAAGATAGAAGAGAACATTAATAAAAGGAGGCGTTAATATGAATGAATACCAAAAGAAAGCATGGGACTGTTTGACTCCAACCGAGCAGCAGTCCCTTTTTCTTCAGTTATCAGAGAGTAAATCCTCTTGGGAAGCTGGAGAGATATTAAAGTTATCTCATTATAAGTACCTAGAAATAAAAGAAAGGTCTGAAAAGTTCTTCCGATTATTTTCGGATTTCTTCGAAATACATGAGTCAATATTTAGACCAGATTGCCCATGTGAAAGAAACTTCCAGGATTATATCGAGGCTTGCATAGAAAAAAGGATGAAAAGGAAAGAGGCTCTACTAAATACTGGAGATGCCTCCCAATTAGTTCCTAAGGTAAATACTCGTAATCTAGAAAGAAATATAAGAAGACTACAAGGTTCAGATAATGAATGGGATAAACATTCTCTAGGTTTGATATTAGAATTCGATAGATGGAATAACTTTAGGATATTACCCAGGCAAGTACAGCAACCCTCTGCTTTCAAAAGAAGAGCCAATAAGAAAGAAAAGATTTATATCAACTACTTATTAGAGAAAGTACCAGAATGGGTTCATACTAAACTAAGAGAAAGGTTTAAGTATAAGGTAAAGCCTAGTATAAAGAAATGGTGGGTATGTTTAATATCTGAAGATTTATATACTGATGGATATTTATTACTTCCCGTAAGACCTACAGATGAGGTAATGAGGGAATTCAGTAAATTCTACATGTATATATTCGAGGATAAGGATGATGCAGATACATTTGGATTCATGGTATCTAAATTCAATGCCAAGACTACTACTGTAAAACTAGGTCAGAAGTTTTGGCCAGAATATAGATTATGTATCGAAAAGGCTTTGAATTACAATCAGGTAAATAACATGGATTTTAATGTGAAGCAATTGGATATGGCCTATAACACTCACATAAAACGAAAACCAAAGAAGAAACCTCAACCAGGAGCTGCTAGAGTGAAAGAAGACTCCTTCTATTGATCCTCAGCTAATATTAAAATAATAAGTAGAATATTTTTCTATATAATATATAAGTATTATATTTGCATCAGAAAATTAATTAGACAAAATTTTAATATAGACAATATGAAGAATACCAACTTAGACATCCGCTTTAACAAAGCAAATAATATCCTCAACCAATTCAGTGATAGCTGGGAGGATAATAAATTGAACCTATTACCTAATTTCCCAAAAATTAAGGATATGGTATCAAACCACATTACTCAAGAGAATTACTTATGGTTAATCACTTATGATTTACCTAAGGATCTCTTCGATAAGATTGATAACATGGGATTAGTTCCCTATGAGTATGTAACTCATGAAGAATTAACTCAAACCTATTACAATCAAAGATTCTAAAACTATGGCAAAAAAGAAAAAAGATAAACCAGCTCCATCAAAGGAAAAACAAAATTTCCTAGGAGCCGCCGGTAGAAACATGAAGTACAAGGATCTCAAAAGAAAGGCAGTAATCCTTGGTATGCCTTTTCCTGATGCTTGTGCTGCAGGAGTATTTGATTTAATCAAGTATATCAGTAACTCTACTAACAAACCCGATAAATCCTTAATTGACCAGTATGATGAATGGGCAGATAAACAATTGGAAGCAATCGGTTATGATAAAACTGACCCAATCCGTAATTCAAGATTAAGATTGGGATTCTTAGGAGAAGAGGGAGAAGATGGTATTCGAAAATTAAAAAGAGTACCAGGTATAAAGAAACCCAAAGAAAAGAAACCTCCAAGAGAAAGAGATTCTTTTAACCTCATTAAGGGTACTAAGAAATCCTACTGTTATGAATTAACCGAAAAGGGATTTGACCAAGAGAGAGTAGTAAGGAGAATGAAAAAGAAATTCCCTGATGCTAATGAGAAATCCATTCAACTCTGGTACAGGGCTGCAAAAAGGAAATTAAATGGTAAAACTAGCAAGGGATAATCGGAAAATATACCCAGACTTAATATATGTATGGACTTGGAGGCCTGATGAATATTGGGGATGGACCAAATATCAATATGCAACAGAAAGTAAATACCGAACCGAGAAGTTGTTATATAAAAAACATATATGTGGTTTAGGATTCTTTTCAAGATACCATGCTAGAAGAACCATAACTCTTTTATTAGGAGTAGATGCCAATTTATACATTCATACTATCAAGGGTAAGAATCTTATAAAACAAGGCATAACTGATTTACCCAAGAAAGGTCATCAATCGATATTCTTTAAGGGTAAGCCAACTAAAATACGAAGATTTATCTTTCCTGCTGAAGCAAGAATGGATAAACATAGGAGAAGGCATTTTGTAGTAAGAATGAATAAAATTTATAAGAAACATGGAAGAAGGGCATTCAACAGGGCATACCAAATTGCATTATACGGGTATAGGGATGAATTCTCACCTGAATATCGAAAGCAAAAGAGATTACAGGTCCATTCTGCTATCCTACAGGAGATACAACAAGCTGAGTCAAGGGGAAAAGAACCAATTTAACCTTGATTGCTTGAATCATCCTCCTAGGATTTGGCAAATAGCCCTGTTCCTTACCAAGGTATATCATATTAAGTTTAATCGTATCTTATTCAAAAAGGCCTACGATTTCTTAGATGACTTTGGAGAAGCTTCTCTGAAATTTCAGAATCAGGTTATTATCCCAGATAAATATCTCATAAGAGAATTACAATGGGAACTATGGAAACCCCTATCTGATTATAAAATAAGGAATAAGTATGCTTACTTCATGACCAATAGGAAACTAGATTCAGAAATTTGGGTCTACCCAATAAGATTTTCTGATAACTATGAAACTTCGAAAAAAGGAAAATATCAATCATACACAGAAATGATGGGTAAATTGGGTTTTCCAGGTTTAACTAAAATATCATATAGCGATGAACACTAAATTAGAACAACATGGACCATATAATCCATTTGAGGGCAAATCCTTTAAGATTATGACCTATAATCAAGTGGACCAAGTTATAAACTCTGAAGTAGTTGAAATAACTTCACAGGAACAGTTTAATACCGTTCTAGAAAACATAAAACAATTTAATAATGCACATGAATCTTTGGGACCATTCCTAAAGAAGTATAAAAAGCTTATAACTGAGTGATTAACTATATTCATTAACAAACCATTAAAATTAAACAATTATGGCTAAGAAAAAAGAAACTAAGAAAGTTGAACTTAAAGAAGTATCTAGAGTAGAAATCAACGGTAACATCATCATTACTTACGAAGATGGTTCGGTAAAAATTATCCCGGCTCCTATTATGTTGACTGCTGACCAGGCATCTGAAATCTTCGGTTCAGATGAAGATGATTCTGAAGAGGATGAGGAAGACGAAGAAGAATCGGAAGATGATGAAGATGAAGATGATTCTGAAGAGGATGATGAAGATGAAGATGATTCTGAAGATGATGAAGATGAAGACGATTCTGAAGATGATGAAGATGAAGACGAAGAAGACGAGGAGGAAGAAGAGGAAGAACTGACTGGAGAAGCTCTTGCTGAAATGGACTTCGAAGAATTGGAAGATGTTTGCGATGACAAAGACCTTGATACTGATCCAGACGACTTCGATGAAGAAGACATCGAGAAACTTCGTAAGGCAATTGCCAAAGAATTAGGTATCAAATTGCCGGCTAAGAAGGAAGCTAAGGGTAAAGGTAAAAAGGGTAAAAAATAACCCATTTACCTAGCATAAAGGGTAGGGATCATCTCCTACCCTAAAAATTAACTACTATTAGGTTATGTAGAAGTCACAACTTATTTATAACACAACTTTTAAAAACTTATTAAGATTATGGCAAAGAAAAAAGAAGACACCAAGAAAGACACCAAGAAAAAGGGTGCTAAGGAAAAAGATCCTGAAAAAGAAGCTAAACGCAAAGCTCGTATGGAAGCTATTAAAAACCGTCCTGCAGGTCAAAGACCGAACGGTAAACAAATCGATGTTATCAAGATTTCTGATAACTCAGAAGTTCAGAACTTCGGTTATGCAATCAAAACCAAGAAAGGTGCTCAGGGAGTATTGGTAACTTCAGTATTGGTAGTAGATGGTGCTCCAGTAAACACATCGGTTGCTTTTGTTCCCGGAGAATTGGCAATTAAGTCAAAGAAAGGACATGGTATTATCACTACTCCTAAGTCAAAGAAAGAAAAAGACACCGATGAGGAAGTAGATGAAGAAGAAACTTCTGAAGAAAACGAAGATTAAACTTCATAACGATTATCCAAAGCCCATTGCCTCACAAAGGTGATGGGCTTTTTTATTTTC